>ENA-OQDF01000039-OQDF01000039.1-human-gut-metagenome-genome-assembly--contig:-NODE-39-length-37733-cov-7.791363_pt1 | contig 37733 bp, 45 predicted proteins | sample MGYA00242769_ERZ504597 | MGnify/ENA primary metagenome ERZ504597 (study PRJEB26092, sample SAMD00036305) | human gut metagenome | host: Homo sapiens | study: EMG produced TPA metagenomics assembly of...
CTTATGGATGGCGGATTTCTTCACCCGACCGATGCTATCTCGCTTATAGATGGCAGTCTTCTTGAATCGCTAAGGCCCTAGGGGTAATATTCATACCTCTTAAGGCCTTTTGTGGATTTCATCCGCCATCTATAAGCGAAATAGCATCATGCCGCAGCCTGATTCCGCCATTCATAAGCGAGATATGGGCTTGCCCAAGCCTCACAGACGGTTGCCCTTCCTCCGACCATCGGCTATCTGAGCAATCGTCATTCGCCCACATAGCCGCACAGGCTCCCCCAAACGCAATGACATCCTCTGCGCCACACGTTCCGCCAATTCCCTTTGAGAATCCTCATCCCTGAGATTTTCCGCCGTCACCTGGATATACAGCCATCCTTCATCCTCCAACGCTTCCCGACGTTACTGTCAGCCAACCATCGCGAGGCATGATGCCTGCCGTCGTATTCAATGATGATTTTCAAATCCGGATAAGCCATGTCCGCGAAAAATACATGAGAATAGCCTTTGAGCCGAATGGCATAGTTCACTTCCGGACAAGGCAAACCATAACGCAACAGAACAATTCGACTTCTCGTTTCCTGGGAAGAATCTGTATTCTCCCGCATCAGCCTGAGAGCCCTACGCATTTTCGACACTCCTCTCACCGCACGTAATCTGTCGGAGCCTGAATAGTTGGACAAATCGGACAAGCTATCGACATATATCCGAAACTCCTCCAGTGTGGCCTTTTTCATATGTCCATCACGCCGCATCATCGAATCATCCAAAACCACCAATTCTTCATCTTCAAGCCGATTGGCATGCATGGCCCATGTGGTCACGGAATCCGTGCATCGCAATCGACCATGATGAATCGGCATATGCGTCTGAGGTCCAGACCAAAGCACAAAACAAATCCCCTGCAGTATCGTTCGCACGCCGTTACTTTCAATCACCGCGTGCAGCGTATCAGCCAAAAGCCCTCCGCGCCGGTAGCGAGGCAGTTCGATGCCTTGTAAACTCAGTGCGGTATCAAGCGCGAACACCAGCCGCCTTCCGGTGCGCCTCTGCGCTTCGAGACATTGTTCGATGGTTCTTCTCCTCAGCCGTGCGAGGCTTTCCGAATATTGTGCTCCATTGTCCATAGCGCCAAAGTAGAGGAAATGTCGCCGCGCTGCCTACCGGCTTCTGGCAAACAGTGGATAAGTGGATAACTGCGCCCTTCTTTTTCTGATGCGGATAACCGTATCCCAGCGGAGGAATTCAAAGTGCGCATAGCCGATTGAGACGAGCGCGGCAATCGCAAGCATTGCAAGGATACTATGGCTGGCAATGAGGTCATTTTGTTGAATCGAGGATGTATGGGCGAACCGTATGTGATTGAGAATGTGTGTTTCGTGGGGTCCGATGAGTCTGTCGACATCACGATTGAGCAAGGGCGGATCGCGGATGTACGGTCTTCGGAAAAGTCGGTAGACAAGGCTTCAAAAACGTGGGTCATTCCCGGCTTGTGGGATTGTCACACGCACTTCACGCAGTGGTCGTACACGCTGGGGCGGCTTGATCTGATTGATGCCCGCAGCGCCGATGAGGCAATGAGCCTGCTACGCGAGCACTTGGAGGAACGCCGCGAATCCGGCACGCTCGACCCGGACCAGTACGTGGTCGGCATGCGGTTCAGACACTCCCTGTGGGCCGATGATGCCCAACCGACATTGGCTGCGATCGACGCGGTGTCGGGCGACCAGCCGTGGCGCTGTCAAGCGCAGACATGCATTGCGGCTGGGTGAATTCAGCCGCGGCTCGTAAGCTCGGCGTGCATGTAGCGAGTCGGGACTCGTCGGCGAGCTTGAATGGTTCGACGCTTACTGCAAGCTGGACAAAGGCCCCGGTGCGGCTGACGAGCTGATGCGATTGCTGCGCAACGCGGAACAGGACGCCGCCGGCAAAGGCGTGGTCGGCGTGCGCGACTATGAGATGGCCGAGAACATCGACACGTGGATTGACCGCTTCAAGCAGGGGCTTGACGGATTGCGCATCGAAGCCGGCGTTTACCCCGAACGACTTCAGCAAGCCATCGACGACGGCTGGCATACCGGCGACGAACTTCCCGGAAGCCATGGCTTGGGCCATGTCGGTGCGATGAAGATGATTTCCGACGCTCGCTCAACACCCGATCCGCCTACTGCTCCACACCGTATTCGGGCATTACGCCGGAAACCTACGGCACGCTGAGCTACACCCCCGAGCAAATCGAATCGTATATGCGGCTCGCCACCGAACATGGCTTCGACATCGCCTGCCATGCCATCGGCGACGAAGCGAACACCATCGTGCTCGACTGCGCGGAACGTACCCACGCGCACGGCTCCATCGAGCATGCCCAAATGCTCAAGGAACGCGACATTCCACGTCTTGCGCAATTGGGACTTGCCGCGAGCATCCAGCCGCAGCACGCCATGGACGACCGTGACGTCATCACACGATTCTGGGGCAATCCCGCCGGAATTCCCTACGCGTTCAACAGTCTGCATCGGGCTGGAATCAAACTGCTTATGGGATCGGACGCGCCGGTCGCGCCGTTGGATCCGTGGCTGGCCATTTCCGCAGCGGTGTTCGGCACGGAGAGTTCCGACCGGGAGCCTTTCCAGTCTGAGCAATGTCTGGATTTCGAAACCGCGCTCGCTTCGTCCACCGCCCTGGGGCGTACGACGTTGCAAGCTGGAGATGCGGCAGACCTAGTGCTGCTGGATTGCGATCCGAGTGCGCTTGAGTCCCCTGAGGCCATGCGCGCCATGCCCGACCATGTGCTCGCCACTATGCTTGCTGGGTGCTGGACATATCAGTCTCACGTATCTCGCTTATAGATGGCGGAATCGGAAAGCCGCCCGATGCTATTTCGCTTATAGATGGCGGCGCCTCTACGTCATTAAGGTCTTAGAGGGTATGATTTACACCCTCTAAGACCTCTTCGCAAAATTCATCCGCCACCTATAAGCGAGATAGCACTGGACAAGCAGACGAATCCGCCATCTATAAGCGAGATACACGGCCAACAACGCACGAATGGCGCTTCAGTCTTTTTGGCAAGCCATGGACAACCGCTCGAATGCTTCGTCGCTTTCCACGATGAGGCTGTCGATTTTGCGCTTGCCCAGCTCACTCAGCCATTCGTCTGGATCCGTGCAGGCGAGCGCGCCGGCCTCCAGGAGTAACGGCCTGTGGCCGCCAATCACCACTTCGTCTGCGCCGACGGCTTGGACCGGTCCGTTGAAATGCGCGAAAGACTCGTCAGGAACGTCCGATTCAGTTCCGGCAAGCACCGCCGCATATGTGGCATATAGTTCGCGCCGACGGACCGCATACTCAGAGTCCGATTCACCCGCACGCCTTCTGCCGTCCACAATGTACGGCTTTCCCGTGGTGATGTAGTGGAAGAAATGGCGATTGATGCGTCGCATTCCTCCCGCATCACGTCGCGAACCACTTCGACGCCCGCTTCCTCAAGGATGCGAAGGCCTTTGCCCGCCACAATCGGGTTCGGATCGACCGATCCGACCACCACGCGTGCGATGCCGTGCGCCAGAATCAAGTCAGTGCACGCCGCTGCGATCCGACATGGCAGCAGGGTTCAAGCGTGTCGATGACCGTGGCGCCAGTCAGATCGATGCCGTGCGCGTCGCATAGTCGAACGCCATACGCTCCGCATGCGGGCCAGCTCAAGAGCCTGCGCCATATATTCGCGGTATTGCAACATGTCTTCCATGACCCCAAGCATATTGCACCAGTCCAAGCCGCACACGTTGTACCTCACATCCCGAAGCCGACGCGAACGGTCAGGGAATGGACAGGTTCGCCCAGCCGTCCGTCTCGCAGCCATGCGACGCTACAATATTGGCAGACCGGCAACATCCAACGAGAGGAATCACATGCAGCGTGAGATCATGACGTCCATCCCATTTTTGAGCCAGCCGTCCGCCGCAGCCGAGAACACCGAAGAGGATCTGGCCGTGGCACAGGACCTGAAAGACACGTTGGACGCGCATCGCAATGGTTGCGTGGGCATGGCGGCCAATATGATCGGCGTTCCCAAGCGCATCATCGCTTTTGTGGATGAGGATTTCGGCGGCCGCATTTTCGTGATGTTCAATCCACACATCACCGCCGAAGACGGCGCGTTCGATACGGCGGAAGGTTGCCTCTCGCTCCAGGGCGAGCGCCGCACCGTCCGATACCAGCGCATCGAAGTGGATTATATGGATCGGAAATTCCGCGAGCGCCACGCAGCGTTCACCGGTTTCACCGCGCAGATCATCCAACACGAGATCGACCACTGCGATGGCGTGATCATCTGATCGCCGACCTGCCGCCCACCAATCAATAGCCGCCCGCCGAAAACAGCCAACCCACCACCCTCGCACTCGAAAAGCGCGGAAAAACCAAGGAAAATCGCCGCCGCAGCACCTACGGGGGGGCAACATCGGGACTTCCTTTTTCTCAGTACGTCAGCGTCATTCCCGTCCCGCGCGTTCCTTGATGAAACCAACGAACATATCGACGGCCTCCGGGGTGTCATGGCGGAAGAACAGGCTGGTCTTGGTATCCAGCGCGGTGACGGCCGCCATCTCCTCATCACTCAGCGTGAAGTCGAATACATCGATGTTCTGTTCCATTCGTTCCCGATGCGTGGACTTGGGCAACGCCACGATGTTCCGCTGCACCAGCCAGCGCAGAATCACCTAGCGACCGACTTGCCATGGGTTTCGCCGATTTTCGCCAAAGTCGGATTATCGAACATGCCGGATCGCCCTTCGTCGAATGGCGCCCATGCCTCCTACGAGTAACCGCCACTCTGTGTAGACGGGATATGGGATAATCGGCGATGGTACTTTGCGTATGGACACGGTCCGAAAACACTTGGCTTCGATGAGTTGCAGCAGACTTGCGATTCGTCCGCAACCAGTCGCGCCGGCAACGCGCCGCAGCACGGCGAACAAGTGCGATTTCCGTCGACCGACATACGCAAAACGCTGGAATTCCAACGTTTCTTAAGGATGGAACACAACATTGGCTGAGTTTATTTACCAGATGATCAAGGCCCGCAAGGCTTACGGCGACCGAGTGATTCTTGACGATGTGACCCTGAGCTTCCTGCCGGGCGCGAAGATCGGCGTCGTCGGCCCGAACGGCATGGGTAAGTCCACGCTGCTGAAGATCATGGCCGGCCTCGACACCGTTTCCAACGGCGAAGCCTACCTGACCCCTGGTTTCACCGTCGCATTCTGCAGCAGGAACCGCCGCTGGATGACACCAAGACCGTCGGCGAGAATATCAAGATGGCATTCGGCCCGATCGCCGAAAAGGTGGCGCGTTTCAACCAGATTGGCGAGGAAATGGCCAATCCGGACGCCGATTTCGACGCGCTGATGGAAGAAATGGGCAAGCTGCAGAACGATATCGACGCGGCCAACGGTTGGGATCTCGACTCCCAGCTCGAGCAGGCCATGGACGCTCTGCAGTGCCCGGATCCGGATACGCCGGTGAGCGTGTGCTCCGGTGGCGAGCGCCGTCGTGTGGCACTGTGCAAGCTGTTGCTTGAGGCTCCGGACCTGCTGCTGCTCGACGAGCCCACCAACCATTTGGACGCCGAATCGATTCTGTGGCTGGAGCAGTTCCTGCACCAGTACAAGGGCGCCGTCATCGCCGTCACCCACGATCGTTACTTCATGGACAATGTGGCCGAATGGATCTGCGAAGTGGATCGTGGTCACCTGTATCCGTACAAGGGCAACTACTCCACCTATTTGGAGACCAAGGCCAAGCGCATGGAGATCCAGGGCGCCAAGGACGCCAAGCTCGCCAAGCGACTCAAGAGCGAACTCGACTGGGTGCGTTCCTCTCCGAAGGCCCGTCAGGCCAAGAACAAGGCCCGTCTGGAACGTTACGACCAGATGGAGCAGGAGGCACGCAACAACAAGAAGCTCGACTTCTCCGAAATCCAGATTCCGGCCGGCCCGCGTCTGGGTTCCACCGTTCTGGAAGCCGAGCACATCCACAAGGCGTTCGGCGACCGCGTGCTCATCGACGACCTGAGCTTCACCCTGCCGCGTAACGGCATCGTCGGCGTGATCGGCCCGAACGGCGTAGGCAAGTCCACCCTGTTCAAGACCATCGTCGGCTTGGAGCCGTTGACCTCCGGCTCGCTCAAGATCGGCGACACCGTGAAGATCAGCTACGTCGACCAGAACCGTGCCGGCCTTGACCCGAACAAGAACCTGTGGGAGGCCGTGTCCGACGGACTCGACTTCATCGAGGTGGCCGGCGTGGAAGTGCCGACCGCGCCTACGTGGCGTCCTTCGGCTTCAAGGGTTCCGACCAGCAGAAGCTGGTGGGCGTGCTGTCCGGCGGCGAACGCAACCGTCTGAACCTGGCGCTGACCCTGAAGCAGGGCGGCAACCTGCTGCTGCTCGACGAACCGACCAACGACCTTGACGTCGAAACCCTGGAATCCCTCGAAAACGCGCTGCTCGCCTTCCCGGGCTGCGCCGTGGTGATCTCCCACGACCGTTGGTTCCTCGACCGTGTGGCCACGCACATCCTCGCATGGGAGGCACCGACGAGAATCCGGCCAACTGGTACTGGTTCGAAGGCAACTTCCAGGCCTATCAGGAGAACCGCATCGCCCGTCTCGGCGAGGATGCGGCCCGCCCGCACCGCCTGCACCGCAAGCTAACCCGCTAAAGGCAGACAGATCCAATCAAGTCGCGTTAAGCGCAGATTTCAGCAAAGCGCCACCCTTCATTACGAGCGGTGGCGCTTTGCCATACGTCAACCGTTGCCGCTAACCAACCGTTCATTCTTCTCACGTACTCGTTACAAAACAATCCGACGAAATTACTACGTATGGATAGACTCGATGCCAGCATAAAGAGCTATCCACACGCGGAAGGAATCGAGGCCATCATGACGCAGACAGACATGACGCCGCTGCAGCGACTGGCAAAGGTGCTCCAGCTGGGCACGCCCTCAAACTATCGCAACCATACGTATATCAACGGCGAAAGCCTGTACTTCCCCACTGGCCGAGTCTACGGCGGACAGGTCATCGCGCAGTCGCTGATGGCCGCGTCGAGAACCGTCGCTCCATCCCGTCTGCCGAATTCCATCCACGGCTATTTCATTTCGGCCGGCGATATCCGTCAGGATCTGCTGTTCGACGTGGAAAATCTGCGTGACGGACGTTCCTTCTCCGCCCGTCGCGTGAATGTCACGCAGGCGCAGGGCTCGATTTTGACGGCAATCGCCAGCTTCCAGGAACATGACCAGGAAGCATCGAATTCGCCGACCCGATGCCTGAGAACATTCCCGATCCCGACAGCCTGACCAGCGCGAAGCAACTGATGGAGCCGTATGCGGAACAGTCGCCGTTCGCCAAGTATTATGCGGAGAAGTCGCCGTTCGATATTCGCCATGTGACGCGCACCATCATGCTTGGCGCCGACAAGAAGAGCGCCAGCGAGGATTCCGGCAAGCAGATGGTGTGGATGAAGGCCGACGGCAAGGTGGACGTGCCGCAGGTCATGCATCGTGCGATGCTGGCGATGGGCTGCGACCAGATCATGCTGGAGCCGATTCTGCGCCGTGCTGGCTTAAGCATCGCCACGCCGGGCATTTCGTATGCGTCCATCGACCATTCGATGTGGTGGTACCGCGACATCGACATCAACCAGTGGCATCTGTACGTGCAAGACACGCCGACCGCGGCGCACGGACGCGGCTTGGGCCAAGCGAAGGTCTACACACAGGATGGCGAGCTGGTGGCCTGCATGGCGCAGGAAGCGATGTTCCGCGTGCCGAAGAAGGACTGAGACGGAGTTAAAGAAGGTCTGACGTTCAGACTTTCGATTTCGTGGCAGGATTCGTAGCCGATTTTGTAGACGCCTTCGTGGCGGCGGCCGCATAGCGATTGCGCTGTGCGGCCTTTTTCACGGCCGGACTTTCCGGCCCGTCGATAGGCGGGATGCGGCACAGCCACTCCCCCACGATGCCGACGATCATGTCGGCGACGCATACCACGCAGGCCACCACGCATTCGATGATGGCTTGGCTATAGAATTCCGCCTCACCATGCGGCAGACTCATGATGATCTGCCCACCGTACCAGCCGGCCAACGCCGCGCCCGCAAGTCCGAGCGCTTTGCAGGCCACCAGCGTGCCGAACGCCTTCTGCGGGTCCAATGGCTTGAGCTGCGCGCGTTTGACGGGATCTTTGGTCGTGTATTTATGAATCTGCAGAGCCATGTACAGCACCACACCGCCCAACACGGCCAGCACCACCGGCACGATCCAGGGTGCGCCAACCAACGGCAGGCCTGAAATCTCGCCGTATTTCGCCAATCCCATGCCGGCCAGCACGCCAAGCGCGGCCGCAAGGACGAATGACCACCAAGGGTTCTGCGTGCTCTCATAGCGTGTCTCCGATAATCCAATTGTCGGTCAGCATGCCCACTTGCGCGGCGTCCGGAGCCATCGCCAGCAGGAACGCGACCGGATCCCTGCCGAGTTTCGCGTCCGGATCCATGTCGAACCATGGGGCGAGCACGGCCGCATGCTCACGTGCGGACGGCCACGGCACCATGCAATCAGGTTCGTTGCGGACCACGCCTTCCATGTCCACAAGGTCGAGGTCGAGGTCATCCGAAATGGAGGATGACACCGATTCCAACGCACCGATAAGCTCACGCGCGTCCATGCGCGTGGAAATCTGCATGACGGCGGCCATTTTGTCCGGATAGTCGTCGACCTGGCTGACATGGTACAGCGGCGAAATACCTTCCACCTGGTTGCCGGGAAGCGCGTCGATGGCCACGATCGCCTGACGGAACTGGTGTTCCGCATCAGTTGAAACGCTATCCAGGGAAATGACCGCTCGACGGGATGCCGGTCCCGGTTTCGCCGCGGCCGCAGCGGCTGCTTTGGAGGCCGCCGTACCTTCCGGAAGTTCAATGGAATCAATGGATTCAACAGAATCGGCATCGTCAATCGCATCAACGTCATCTGCAGACGTCCCAATGTCGGAATCGCGAACTATGGATCCTGAGCTCCGGCAACCATCCAATCGTCCGCGATCTCATCGATATGGTCGCGGTCGGACGTTTCGTGCAGCAGTTGCGCCACGGAACCGGCGTGCGCTCCCCCGAGTTCTGCGTCCGGTTCAAGCGCAAGCCACGGCCCCAATACGAAAGCCCGCTGCCATGCGCGCGGATGCGGCAACGTCAGGTCGGGGTCGGCGCTTTCCTGCCCGTCAAAGTCGATGATGTCCAAATCGAGCGTGCGCGACGTCCAATGGTCGGTGCGCACGCGACCATGCGAGGCTTCGATGCGCTGCAAACCGGCCAGCAGTTCGGCGGCCGAAAGCCTGGTATCCACGGACACGACCGCATTGCGGAATTCCGCAGTACCTTCCGGCATGCCCCATGCGTCGGTCCGATAGAGCGGCGACACCCCCGTCACCTGCGTGGAGGGAAGCCCATCAATGCACCGAACGGCGTCACGCAAGGTGGCGGTCACATCGCCCTGATTGCCTCCCATGGCGATGATGGCATGATGCACCTGCCCATGTTCCGACGACCGCTCACGCGATGGACTGTCAACTGTTTCACGGGAACGTTCCACGGTCACGCTGACATCGTCGAACGGCACGGTGATCGGCGCATTCGGCTTATGCACGGTGACCTGCGTGCGGCACACGGCCGGAAAGCCGAGAATCATGCCGGCGATACGATTGGCCAGCTTTTCAATCAAATCGACGTGTTCGCCTTCGATGATGGCCACGATGCCTTTGGCGATCGCACCATAGTCGACGGTGTCGTTCAGATCGTCGGAACGGCCGGCGGCAGCGAGGTCGAGGAACAGCGTGGCGTCCACCACGAAGGTCTGGGCCCGCTCATGCTCGAAGTCGAGCACGCCATGTTTGCCCGTCGCGCGGATTCCCGTCAGTCGAATCTGATCCATACCAGCCTTCCTTTGCCGTTCCTACGTTCCGTATTCCTATTATTTCCGCGATTGCGATGTTGTGACTATCTGCGATTCGCACGGTCACGCGTTCGCATACTCGCGCCATGCGTTGCCGACGGCGACCGCGTCGCGGCTTTTCGCCACGTCATGCACGCGCACGGCCCACACGCCATGTTCCGTGCACAGGGCGCTGATGGCCGCGGTGGCGTTGTCTTTTGAGGCCATGTCCGGCTCGGTCACACCGGCGCCGGCAAGCAGCGAGCCGACGAAACGTTTGCGGGACGCGCCGATCAGCACCGGATAGCCAGCCGCGTTGAACCGGTCAAGCGCCGCCAGAATCGGCAGGTTATGCTCCACGCCCGGCTTGGAGAAGCCCAGGCCCGGGTCGATGATGACCTGTTCGGCCTGCACCCCGGCTTCAAGCACCGCATCCACCTGACGCATCAGCTCGTCATACACGTCATTCACCACGCCATGCTCGTAGCGGGAGGTGTCGGCGTCCGGCACATTGCCCGCGGCGCCGGCAAGCCAGCCACGCCAATGCTGCACGATGTACAGGCAGTCGGAATGGTCGGCCACCACATGCGGCAGTTCGCGGTCCAACTGGCCGCCGGACACGTCGTTGATGATCTGCGCGCCATGTTCGAGCGCGGCCAACGCCACCGAAGCGCGCGTGGTGTCGATGGACAGCACCGCCCCTTCGGGAATCAGCGCGTCCACAGCGCCCAGCACACGGGCCTTCTCGTCGGCTTCGCTGACGCGTTTGGCTCCCGGACGTGGATTCCGCTCCGATGTCGATGATGTCGGCACCGGCTTTCATCATCGCCTCGCCATGGGCTTTGGCCGCCTCCGGAGCAAGCCAGAGGCCGCCGTCGGAGAAGGAATCCTCCGTGATGTTGAGCACGCCCATCACCAACGTGCGCTGCTATCATGAATCGCCTTCATATCAATCGCCATCGGTTTTCTTCCTTCATTCATTCCGTTCTTCCGTTCGGTTCTGTCCGATTCCGCCCGGTAAAGCGCACTTACGAATGGTTCGACAGAATCAGGCTCATCGCCTCGGTCCGCGTGGCCGCGTCGCGCATGCATCCTCGCACCGCCGAGGTGACGGTACGGGACTGCGCCTTCTTGACGCCACGCATGGCCATGCACATGTGGTCGCATTCGGTGACCACGATCACGCCACGCGCGTCGATGCCTTCCATCAACGCGTCGGCCACCTGCTGGGTGAGCCGCTCCTGCACCTGCGGACGGCGTGCGTACAGTTCCACCAACCGTGCCAGTTTGCTTAAGCCCGCCACTTGGCCGTTCTGCGGGATGTAGCCGACGTGGGCCACGCCATGGAACGGCAGCAGATGATGCTCGCAGACGGAGAACAGTTCGATGTCGCGTACGAGGACCATTTCGTCGGTGTCCACCTTGAAACGGGTTTTCAGCACTTCCTCTGGCCCGTGTCCGAGGCCGGCGAACAGCTCCTTGCACGCGCGCCCGATACGGTCCGGCGTGTCCAGCAGACCTTCACGGTCCGGATCCTCGCCGATGGACTTCAAGAACAGGCGCACGGCCTGGCGCACGCCTTCCTCGTCATAGCCGACAGGCCCGGCCGCATGAGCGGCACGGGCCTTGTCGTCGAAGAGGGTATCGAAATCGGTATCGCTCATCAGTTGGTCAATCCTGCGCTTTGCTTCAGCTTGTCGGGAATCGGGACCGGCGGAATGTCGGAATCGGGACGCTTCTCGTCGCTCAACCAGACCTCGCGCTTCGGCGCCTTCTTGATGTTGGCGAAGATGGCGGCAAGCTCCTTCTCGTTGAGCGTTTCCTTGACGAGCAGCTGACGTACCAGCTCGTCGAGGATGTCGCGGTTCTCGTTAATGACGTTCCATGCTTCGGTATGCGCGGTCTCCACAAGCTTGAGCACTTCCTCGTCGATGATTTCGGCGGTGTGCGCGGAGTACTTGTGGGTGAGCGCGCCGAGATCGCTTTGCTCGTCGTCGGACCACTTGATGGCGCCCAGCTTCTCGGAGAAGCCGTAGTCGAGCACCATCTGACGCGCGATGTTCGTGGCCTTTTCGATATCGTTGGAAGCACCGGTGGTCGGGTCGTGGAACACGACCTCTTCGGCGGTACGGCCGCCCATGGCGTACGCCATCTGATCGAGCAGCTGGTTGCGGGACATGGAGTAACGGTCCTCGGTTGGCATGACCGCGGTGTAGCCCAGTGCACGGCCGCGCGGCAGAATCGTCACCTTGGTCACCGGATCGGTGTCGTTCATGGCGGCCGCGACCAGCGCATGGCCACCCTCGTGATATGCGGTGTTGCGTAGCTCGTCGAGAGCCATGCCCTTGGAACGACGCTTCGGACCGGCCTGAACACGGTCGATGGCCTCGTCGATGGCGCGGTTGTCGATGAGCTGGGCGCCGGCACGGGCGCACAGCAACGCGGCTTCGTTCAACACGTTGGCAAGGTCGGCGCCGGTGAAGCCCGGCGTGCGCACGGCGATCATATGCAGGTCAACGTCCGGCACGAACGGCTTGCCCTTGGCGTGTACCTTCAGAATCGCCTCGCGGCCTTCCAAATCAGGTGCTTCGACGGCCACCTGGCGGTCGAAACGACCCGGGCGCAGCAATGCCGGATCGAGCACATCCGGACGGTTGGTCGCAGCGATGATGATGAGGTTCGTATCGTTGTCGAAGCCGTCCATCTCGACGAGCAGCTGGTTCAGCGTCTGCTCGCGTTCGTCGTGGCCACCGCTCATGCCGGAACCGCCACGCTTGCGGCCGACGGCGTCGATCTCATCGATGAAGATGATGGCCGGAGCGTTCTTCTTGGCCTCGTCGAACAGGTCGCGCACACGGGAGGCGCCAAGGCCCACGAACATCTCCACGAAGTCGGAGCCGGCCATGGAGTAGAACGGCACGCCGGCCTCGCCTGCGATGGCGCGCGCCAGCAGCGTCTTACCGGTGCCTGGAGGGCCGTACAGCAGCACGCCGCGCGGAATGCGGGCGCCAAAGCCTTGTAACGGGACGGGTCCTTGAGGAAGTCCTTGATTTCCTCGACCTCCTGCACGGCAGCGTCTTCGCCGGCCACGTCGGAGAACTTGGTGGTCGGGGTCTGGCCGTCGAGCAGTTTGCCGCTGTTCTTCTTGCCGCCCATGCCGAACATGCCGCCGGCGGCACCGCCCATGCGGCTCATCAGGAACCAGAACAGGCCGAAGATGATCAGGAACGGCAACAGTGAGGTGAGCAGGTAGGTCCAAATGCTGGTCTGCTGCATGGACGCGGTCCAGCCCTTGGCCGGATCGGCCTTCTGCACGGCCTTGACCACGGCCGCGGACTGCGCATACGTGTAGTAGAACTGCACGTTCTTGCCGTAGTTCTTCGTACGTCCGGTGTCCGGGTCGGTGGCGGAGTAATCGCTCGACAGCTTGAGCTTGACCTGCTGGGTGTTGTCCACGATCGTCGCGTACTCGACGGTGTTGCCGTTGAGGATTTGCATGCCATCCTTGGTGTCGATGGTTTGCGAGCCCGCACCGGCGAAAAGCTGGAACATGGTCACGGCAAGCAATGCCACGACCACAACCCACAGCCACGGCGACTGCCAGAACGGACGGGGGCCGTTGGACTTGTTGCCGTTCGCCCCGCTGCCACCGTTCTTGCCGTCATTGTTGCGGCTAAACGGATTGGTGAACGGGTTATTGCCCCCGTTGGGTTTGTTGCCGCCGCCATTGCTTGGCGGCTGGTTCGGACCAGGGAAACTCATGCCTGACCTCCTTCATAGACTGACGGTTTCAGCACCGCGATCGAATCGAGGTTGCGGTAGTACTCGTCGTAATCCAAGCCGAAACCGACCACGAATTCATCGGGAATCTCACGTCCCTTGTATTTCACATCAACATTGACCTTGCGACGTGCCGGCTTCTCCAGAAGCGCAAAAATTTCCACGGAAGCCGCTCCACGGCGCTTGAGCTCGTCGACCAGCCAAGCCAAGGTGATGCCCGAATCGATGATGTCCTCGACGATCAGCACATGGCGTCCTCGCACATCCGTGGACAGATCCTGACGAACCGTGATCTTGCCGCTCGACTCCGTGCCGGAACCGTAGCTCGACAGGCTCATGAAATCCATTTGGACCGGAATGCTCATGGCCTGGGAAAACGCCGCAAGCGTGTTCACGGCCCCCTTGAGCACGCAGACCAGCAGCGGGTTCTTGCCACGATAGTCTTCACTGGCTTGTGCCGCGGCACGGTTGATGATGTCGGAGATCTCTTCTTTGCTGATCAGCTCGTGATCAATGTCTTCTTGTACGTCAGCGATTCGCATGCCCACCATCTTGGCACATGCGAATGACGTGTTTCTGGCTATATGCTGAATATCCGCTGGGAAGATTCACACGTGGCCGTTCACAGCTTCGGCAGACCGGCCACGAATGTGTCGATGGCCGCCTTCGCCGCCGCGAAATCGGTGGGATTGTTGACGATCACCGCGAAGGTCAACGCTCCGCCGTTCAACCGCGACACATTGCCGGTCATGGAGGTCACGTCGCCCAGACTGCCGGTTTTCACACGGATCAGCCCCGCTTCGTCAGCATCGTTCAGACGGCTCTCAGCGGTGCCGACGAAGCCCATGACGGACATTCCTTCGGCTGCGGCCGCCCCCGATCCCGCAGCCAGATTGCGCAGTTGCACTTCGAGCAGGGTGCGCGCCGTCAGTTTCGAATCCTCCGTAAGTCCCGAACAATTGCGCATGTCGAGCCCGGTCGTAGTGATGCCTTTGCGCTCCAGCACGCTTTTCACAGCCTGCACCGCGCCAGCCGGCGAATTGTCCGCGCCGACCTGCAACGCCAGCAGCCTGCCGAATTCCTCGGCGAGCGAATTGTCGGAATGCCGCATGGTGAACGCCATAATCTCGTTCAACGACGCCGAACGCACGGAGCAAGCGGATGGGATGCCCCCGCAACCGTGCCTTGCGATACAAATCCCTGAACCGTGATGCCCTGTTCGGCCAGCCGCTGCTGGAACACCAGCGCCGCGTCACGCGCCGGCTGCATGCTCAATGCCGGATACGCCGAGAACACATCAGGATTGGCCGGACCTGTCCCGTTCCAATTCCTGCCGCCGTCCACGGCCATGGAAGCTGTCGGGGCGTAGTACAGGTGGTCCGTGTCGAGTTCGGCGATGCCTTGCGGCCAGCGGTCGTTGCCGAACAGTGTGTCGTCATAAGCCAATGTCACGGAGGTGATGCCACGCTGCCGCAACGCCTGTGCGGTCCGCCCGGCAAGCGTGCCCAATCCGGCACGTCCGTTGATGTGGTTCGCGTCGGACGCTCCGGCTCCCAACAGCATGTCGCCGTTGCCTTTGAGCACCAGACGCGCGGTGCCGTCCTGGGACTGTTCCAGATAGGTCTGCGTGTCCAGGGTCTTGCCCATGTCGAGTTCGACGGCGGCCGCATACGCCGTCAACGTTTTCATGGTGGATGCTGGCGTGCGGGGCACGTCGATGTTGTTTTCCGCGGCCACGTTGCCCGACGCGTCGGCGATGGCGATGGAGAATTCGCCGCCGAAGCCGGCGGCTGAGGCTCGGAACGCGTCGGTCAGCGCGCGCGCAGCGGCCGGATCGATGGTCTTGGAAGCGTCGATGTCGGCGATCACGTCGCCGCCTCGATCGAACGGCCGGCAGCGGCGACCGTCGAATGTTCGACATGGCGCAATGTGAGGACGCCCGGTGCGGCATCGCACATGTCGGCCACTGCATAGCCGACGCACAGTGCGACGGTGGCCGCGACGGAAACCGCCACCGTGATCGCTCGGCGTCGTCGCGTATAGCGGTAATCGCCAGTGTCATCCATAGCCAAACCACACCCTCTCTTCGTCATCTTTTCACCATCCGCACCGTATGGATCGCCACGAAACATCTCATGACCGTTCACACCGCCGCGGGCAAGCCTCAGCCCTTATGCTCGATCGGCTTCCATTCGGACTTGGCGAACACCGCCTGGAACGAAATCGGCACATAGCTCAGCATGTAGATCGGGAAGGCCAGCACGTAGGCGAGCAGCTCCTTGTTGGTGGCGCCCACGTGATCGCGTTCCGCCACGATGGTCAATGCGGCGAGTCCCATCATGCCGATCACCGATATCACAATGCCGGATGTCCAGCCGGTCAGCGAATTCAGCTGGCTTTGCCATGTCACGAAACCGCAGGCGGCGAACAGCATGCCCAACAGCACGCGTGCGATGCCGAGCACGGTGAACGGGCACAGCAGCAGCGTGAAATCGACGGCGGAGAAATCACGTTCCCTGACCGCGCGCTTGATCAACGCCGGTCCGTAATAGCGGAACACCTGCAGGAAGCCCTTGCTCCAACGCAGGCGTTGACGCCAGCTTTGCGCGAAGGTGACCGGCTGCTCGTCGTACAGGATGGCGGTGCCGCAGTAGCCGATGCGGTCGCCGTGCAGCACGCTGTCCATGGTGAATTCCAGATCCTCGGTGAGTAGGTGGAATTTCCAGCCGTTGTTGCGACGCATGATCTCCTGGGAGAACATGAAGCCGGTGCCGCCCACGTGGCAGCTGTTGCCGAGCCACATGCGGGAGGCGGAAACGAAGCGCGATTCGCGGATGAACCACAACGCGGAACCGGACGACACCCAATTGTCGGACAGGTTCACGGAATTGCGGTAGCTGGTGAGGATTTTGAAACCGGCTTGGAAGCCCTTGTTCATTTCCTCGATGTAGTGCTTGTCGAGTTTGTTGTCGGCATCGAACACGAAAAAGGCGTCATACGGGTCGGATGCGCCCGACTCGTTCATCTGGTCGAGCAGATAGGTCAGCGCGTAGCCTTTGCCGACCTGCTCCTTGTTGAATCGTTCGATGACGTGGCATCCCATGTTTCGGGCCACTTCGGCGGTGTTGTCGGTGCAGTTGTCGGCCACCAGCCAGATGTCGATGAGCTCGCTCGGATAGGTTTGCGAATGCAGGCAGTCGATGAGGTTGCCGATGACGTTCGCTTCGTTTCGCGCGGAAATCAGCACCGCGTACCGTTTGTTCATCGGCGCTTCGGGGAACTTGATCGGCTTGGCGAACAGCGAGATGACGATGCAGACCGCTTGGTAGAGCATGCCGGCGCCGCCCAAAACCACCAGCACGACATCAAGTACGCTCAGCAATACCATTAACGCCACCTACTTCTCGGATTGTCATCCGTTCCCTGCGATTGCGACCCGTCCGCTACCTGCGGTCCGGCTTCCGTCTGCGCTCCGTCCGCTTCCGCGGTTCCCCGCAGCGGCTTGCGATCGACCCCGTCCAACACGTGCTTCGGAATGGCGACGGTCTGCGATTCGTCGGCATCCCCGGTCTCGTCGGACCGAGTGATATTGTACGCCTGCTCCTGCAGGAAGCGCACGTCGTCGGGAATCGGCACATGCGCGCTCGACCCCTGCACGGCGCGCGGCACGGCGTGCAGGTGCTCGCTGATGACTTCGGCGCCTTCCACCAGCTTCGACTTCTTGTCCGGAACCGGATCGTCCATCAGCGGCGAATCGACCAGATCGTACCGCTTGGTGTAGGTGCGGGCGATCGTCTGGATCGAGGCGACGATAGGCAGCGCCAGGAACGCGCCGATCGCGCCGAACAGCGAGCCGAAGGCCAGGACGGCAAGGAAGGCGACCGCATCGTTGACGTCCATGGTGCGGCGGGAGATCTTCGGCGCGAAGATCAGGTTTTCGATCTGCTGGTAGACGCAGATGAACGCCACCACGCGATCGCCTGCCACAAACACAGCTGCCCCAGGCGAACAGCACCGGCAACGCGCCGCCGATGTACGTGCCGAGCATCGGGATGAACTGCGATACGACGCCGCAGAACAACGCCAACGGCATCCAATACGGCACGTGCAACGCCATCAGGCAGATCGAGGTGAAGAACGCGTTGAGCACGGCGAGGATGGCACGTGAGAACAGGAACGATGAGATCTGCGTCTGGCTGACGGTCCAGACGAACAGGAACCGGCGCTGCGCGGAGGGAGCCATCCACTGGCAGGCCGCGCGGCGCAGCTTCGGGCCGGCCGCCGAAATGTAGAACGTGGTCATGATCACCGTCATGAGGTTCAGCAGGAAGCTGAAGAATCCGGACACCGTGCTGATGGCGGTGCCCGCGAAATCCGTGACCCACGAGGTCTGGATGTTCTTCAGAATCTCACCGCCGAGACTGTTGATCTCAGGAAGCTTGAAATCCGTGTATTGCGCCACGAAATCGCAGATCTGCTGGTAGAGGGCCGGCAGACCGTTGCACAAAGCGATGACCTGCTGCACGAACAGATTGCCGAACAGACCGAACATCACGCAAAGCAGGACACCCAACATCAGCAACGCGAAAATCGAAGCGAACGAACGCTTCCAGCCATGCTTGACCAGCGGAATCACCACCGGCTCCACGGCGAGCGCCAGGAACAGCGAGATGACGACGTCGATGATGAGGTATTCGATTTTGCCCCAACTGCGCCAGCAGAAGGAGAGCAGCACGATGGCGATGGCGATGTACAGCAGCGCGCGACCCAGCCATTCCGGAGGTCTGCGTGGATCGCCTTTCGCAGGGAACAGCGTGCCGAGATCCCAACGCATTTCGTCGGTATTGCCGCACTGTCCGGACGTTCCCGTCCTCTTGTCCGTATCCATATGCTGTTCGCGTTCGCTCATGGCTCCTTATTGTAGACAGGCACCGTGTACGGGCTGGAACCTATTCTTGAAACCATGCTGAACGTTTCAATTGTCATCCCCGCCTGGAATGAACAGGAGCGTATCAACGATTGCCTGCTCAACGCCACCCGGCAGACCGTGATGCCTCATGAGGTGATTGTCGTCGATAACCGTTCCACTGATTCGACCGTTGCCGTGGTGGAGCAGTTCATGAAGGACCATCCGGAAGCGCCGGTGAAGCTGCTGCATCAGGATGATGAGCAGGGTCTGATTCCAACGCGTGATTATGGTTTGAATCATGCCACCGGCGATATTCTTGGCCGTTTCGATGCCGACTGCATGATCCGCCCGGACTGGGTGGAGGTGGTGTCCGGCATTTTCACCGAGGATCCGGATGCGATGGGCGCCACCGGTCCGGTGATGTATTACGATTTGCCGAGCCGTCATTTCGGGCTTCGCGGGGACAATTCCACCCGCAAACGTATTTATAGGGCCGATGATGGGCAACCTCTGCTGTTCGGTTCCAACATGGCCCTGCGCGCCACCGCCTGGCGCGAAATCGCCGACGAGGTCTGCCAAGACAAGGCGGATGTGATGCATGAGGACATCGACATCTCGCTGCATCTGTTGGGCAAGGATCTCAAGACCGTGTATTGTCCGCGGATGATCGCGGGCATCAGCGCACGTCGTATGGACACGTCTCCGGCATCGTTCCTCAACTATATGCGCCGTTTCAAGAACACGTTCAACGCGCATCCGCAGCATTACCGCAAGCACAAGCCGGAAATCCTCATCACCGCGTTATATCCTGTGATGCATCTGCTGTATCCGGTGTGGCAGAAGGTGTTGAACACCGCTGATATCAATCCGGCCGAGGCCGCGTGGATCAACGAGCAGATGGAATTGGCCGAACAGGAAGGCCATGAGCTGTATGACGACACTCCCACTGATGAGGAGTGGAGCGAGAAGCACGAGGAATAGCGATTAGGTATAGTGATTATTCGCGGCGTATTTTCCGCGGATAGCGAACGGACGGCACCGACCATGCGATCGATGCCGTCCGTTTTGTTTTTACGATTGCGGTTTTGCGATTGCGCCTACCGCAGTCGGACCTACATCAGGCTCTTGTAGATGGCGAGGATGTCTTCCTGGGTGGCCTGGCGCGGGTTGCCCGGCGTGCACACGTCGTGGAAGGCGTCATGGGCCAGCGGCTCCAGGTCGGCTTCGGTGGCGCCAACTTCGGAGATCTTGGTCGGGTTCTTCAGATCCACGGTGAGCTTGTGCACCGCCTGGACGGCCTCTTCACGCACGGTTTCGATGTCGCCGGTGTAGGCATCGGCGATACCGAAGGCGTCGGCGATGTCACGGTACTTCTCGCCGGTGTAGTCCTTGTTGTATTCCATGACCGGGGCCAGCAGGATGCCGTTGGCCACACCGTGCGCCACGCCGAGGCGGCCGCCCAGCGGGTGGGCCATGCCGTGCACCAGACCGAGGCCGACGTTGGAGTAGGCCATGCCGGTGATGTAGGAGGCGTAGGCCATCTGTTCGCCGGCCGGAATGTCTCCATCGGCGCTCTTGGCGAGGTTCTTGGCGATCATGCGGATGGTCTGCATGGACAGGCAGTCGGACAGGCTCCACGCGCCCGGTGTGATATAGCCTTCGATGGCGTGGGTCAGGGCGTCGAGTCCGGTGGCCACCTTGAGGCCGCGCGGCATGGAGTCGGTCAGGTCCGGATCCACGAAGGCGACGATTGGGATGTCATGCGGGTCGACGGCCACGAACTTGCGCTTGTTGGCCGTGTCGGTGATCACATAGTTGATGGTCGTTTCGGACGCGGTGCCAGCGGTGGTCGGCACACCGAAAATCGGCACGGACGGGTTCTTGGTGTCGGCCACGCCTTCAAGGGACAGCACGTCGGCGAATTCCGGATTGCAGTCACGATGCCGATGCCTTGCAGGTGTCCTGCGGGGAACCACCGCCCAGACCGATCAGGAAGTCGGCTCCGGAGGCTGCGAACTTGGCGACGCCATCCTGGATGCACTCGACCGGCGGATTCGGCTTGACGTTGTCGAACACCTCATACGGCATGCCCGCCTCGTCAAGAACGTCGGTGACCTTCTTGACGGTGCCGGTCTCCAGCAGCACCGGATCAGTGACGATGAACGCCTTGGTGAAGCCATGGGACCTGGCGACGCCCGGAATCTCCTTGATGGCTCCGCGGCCGAAATACGCGGTCTGGTTGAAAATCATGCGATAGACCATAGTGCTCTCCTTTAAGCGACTGTGTGTTCATGGGCTCCGGCATCCTTTGCCGTAAAGCCAACGCTCCCATCATAAACCCATTTTCGACCGGCATGCGGCCAACGACACCGCAGTATTACACGAGCTTTCCACCCAGCAGAAGAAAACCAGACGAGACATCGCCGGATATCAAATAATTCGCTCCAAGCGAGCCGATCCCTCCCATTTCGAAGACCCACATGGTCTCGTCCACGGATTTGCCGTCCACGACAATCGTTTATCCACCTGCGCCGTAGTTTATCAACACTAGGAACAAAATTCCCTCTTAGTTAGGAGCAGCGATAACAAGAGATAATTGCATCGATACCACAGAAACCATGAAACAGTGAAGAAAAACCTGATACAAAACAATAAACCCCGAATCTCTCCGGGGTTTCCATGGTGGCTCCGAGCGGCATCGATCCGCTGACCTAACGATTTTCAGTCGTTCGCTCTACCAACTGAGCTACAGAGCCATGAACAACTTGCGCTGTTCCAGCGACCACGGCCGGACTTGAACCGGTGACCTCCGCCGTGACAGGGCGGCGCTCTAACCAACTGAGCTACGCGGCCATTGCCACCTTGTTTCCAAGGTACGTACCCCCTGAGAGAGTCGAACTCTCGTTGTCAGATTGAAAGTCTGGTGTCCTAACCGTTAGACGAAGGGGGCGCTTTCAGCGTTTCCGCTTGACAACTTGCCCTACTATACGCGAATCTGGCCGACATGCAAACCTCGGCGTGTCGCGCCGGTGTCACACACCGCCACAATAAGACAGGAATCCTCGTAAAACACTGAAATTCCAAGCCTTATCGCATTACACGCGACGATAGGTGAAATCGTGAATCACGCGCCCGGCGGCAAGTCCCTTCTTCTCGAAATTGGTCAAAACACGGCCATCGAATCGCTCGGATTCAGCGAAATCGGCGTGTCGCAATGCGGCCGCCTCATCCGCGTTGCCTTTGCCGACGTGCTCGACGGGCAGGCTCACGGTCAATGCGCCGTCGTTATGGAAGCCGTCCAGCTCGTCCATCACCTCATGGACGTGCAGCGCGTAATCCTCGATGTCGGTGGCGATGCGCCACACGCCTTCGTCCGTCAACGCGCGGTGGACGTCCGCGGCGAGCTCGGGCTGTACGATGCGGCGCTTGTGATGGCGCATCTTCGGCCACGGGTCGGGGAAGAACGTCCACACTTCGGCGATCGAGCGTCGACGGCCGCCTTGAACAGTTCTGGCGCGTTGATCTGGGCGATCCGCAGGTTCTTCAGGTTCTGCTTGCCGGCGAGCAGCAGCGTGTGCGCCACGCCCGGATCGTAGACCTCCAGCGCAAGGAAGTTGACGTCCGGCTGGGAAGCTGCGGCGGCAACGACGTTCTCGCCTTGTCCGGAGCCGATTTCCACGATCAGAGGATTGGTATTGCCCCACGTTTCGCGGATATAGGCTTGGTCGAACACGAAACCCTCACGCACGTCGAGGGACCCTTCGCCCGCGTTGATGTTCAGCAGATACGTATCGGCGTAGGCGTCCCAGGCCCGCTGCAGTCGTGCGTCGAGCCGGGCGGACCGCCGCACGAAGGACAGTACTTTGCGGCCGTAAAGAGCAGGCCTGCCATCGACTGTCGGTTGTACGTCTGGCACGTTTTCTTCTATTTCACGGCCATTATTCGGCGTGTTTTCGTCTTGTTGCATACCCTAATTTATAGAGGAAACGCAGGAACGAACGAGTTATGTGCGTTCGTGTTCACGTGCTATACTCAAATTGTTCAAAAGGTAACAAATCTGAGCAAAAAGTGAACAATGGTTGACATTTTTTCAAATCATCAAAGTTCACCGCTCATTTGAAGGAAAGGCCAGAACATGACAGTTCTCGTCACTGGTGGGTGCGGATACATCGGCGCCCACGTCGTTCACGCACTTCATCAGGCCGGCGAAAAGGTTGTCGTCGTCGACGATCTGAGCTACGGCAAGCCCACCCGCATCGAAGGCTCCCGCCTGTACGGCATGGACATCGCCGCTCCGGGTGCCGGCGAGCGCCTCGCGGAGATCATGAAGGCCGAAGGCGTCGATTCCGTGATCCACTTCGCCGCCCGCAAGCAGGTCGGCGAATCCGTCGAGAAGCCGCTGTGGTACTACCAGCAGAACCTCAACGGCATGCTCAACGTGCTGATCGGCATGCGCGATTCCGGCGCCAAGAAGCTCGTCTTCTCCTCCTCCGCCGCCACCTACGGCGTGCCGCCGGTCGATGTGGTGCCGGAAGACGTCGTGCCGATGCTGCCGATCAACCCGTACGGCCAGACCAAGCTGTTCGGCGAGTGGATGGCCCGCGCCTGCGAGGAACCGTATGGCATCCGCTTCTGCGGCCTGCGTTACTTCAACGTGGCCGGCTGCGGCCCGGTGGAACTTGAGGATCCGGCTATCCTGAACCTCATCCCGATGCTGTTCGACCGTCTGAAGAAGGGCAAGGCCCCGGCGATCTTCGGCGATGACTACCCGACTCCGGACGGCACCTGCGTGCGCGACTACATCCACGTGTCCGATCTGGCCGACGCGCATATCGCCGCGCTGAAGTATCTGGACCGCGACGAGCGCAAGTATGACGCGTTCAACGTCGGCACCGGCGAGGGCACCTCCGTGCGCCAGATCGTCGATGAGGTCAAGAAGGTCACCGGTCTGCCGTTCAAGGAGACCGTCATGGGCCGCCGCGCCGGTGATCCGCCGCACCTGATCGGCTCCCCGAAGCGCATCAACGAGGAGATGGGCTGGCACGCCAAGTACAATGTCGAGGACATTGTGAAGTCCGCTTGGGACGCATGGCAGGCCAACCCGGAGCACCACATCGACGTCGACACCTGGAAGCAGACCGACTGAGATTCGTCTCCTTTCCCGCGAAACTGCGGCGCGCCACGCCCAACACACCGTGACACGCCGCAGTTTTGCATAATTGCGTTTTTGCCGTAGTATTTCTATCTGTTGTCAGTCGCAAGGCTGAAACAACGGCCGCGTAGCTCAGTTGGTTAGAGCGCCGCCCTGTCACGGCGGAGGTCACCGGTTCAAGTCCGGCCGTGGTCGCCACCAAACCCCAGCCCAATCCGCTGGGGTTTTCTTTTACCCTCACCCTCCCCTCCCACGCCAATTCACGCTTCCCAACCGTCAAGACATAACTTGCCCACAAAAACGAGGCGCCCCACAAAAATCAAAAAACGCAACTTACCCACAGAACGAAGCAACATCGCAACCTGCCAATAAAAACGAGGTGGAGGCCGGCATATGCGTTGCAAGGCCGCAAGCTCGGCCGAACGGCCTTGAGTGTGCCTTGCACGCATATGCGGCCTCCACCGGACACCCCGCAATCGCAACATCGCAAAAACGCCGTATATTCAATCCCACCAAACACCGCAACATCAGAAAAATCGCAACTTCACAACACAGCCAGCCCCCCCCAAAAAAAAATCGCAATAAATCGCAAAAAACAAAAGCGGCACGCTTGAAACCATCAAGCATGCCGCAATCGCAATAAAAAATCAGTTCTGCAACTGCTGTTCGACCCAATCGACGATATATGGCGCCACCTCTTCGATTTGGTCGATCGCCACTTCGAATTCGCGTGGACCACCGTACCACGGGTCCACCAGGTCGATGCTGTCCTCACGTCCCGCGGCCGGCTTCGGCAGATTCGGGTCGAAGCTGCGGTACATGTGCACTTCGCTGCGCTTGGCTTGAGGCAGCTGACGGAGCAGCGCGCGCATGTGCGAGGCGGTCATCGGCAGGAACAGGTCGGTGCGTTCGATTTCGTCGCGCGTGATGCGGTGCGCGAATGGTGCGCCGGTAGCTCGTAGCCGCGTTCCTTAAGTACCTTGACGGCACGGCGGTCGATCGGATTGCCGTATTCCTCGTCGCTGACGCCGCTGGATTCGACGTTGACCTTGTCAGCCAAGCCGCGGCGCTCGAATTCGGCGCGCAGAATGATTTCAGCCATGGGTGAACGGCAGATGTTGCCCGTGCACACGGTCATCACGGTATACATGAAAAGTTACTCCTCGTGGTTTCTTTCGTACGTCACGAAACGGAAGCCTTCGACTTGGTCGTTTCCTTTCCGCGCCTTCTGCCACGTGCCTTCCTCGGCCACGCGCCATGCTCCGGATTCCACCAATGCGTGGATATCGGGCGCGTAGGTGTCGGCGTTCACGTGCATGCTGATCTGCGTCACATACGCCTTGTCGGCGAATGGCATCGCTTCCTCGAATACTTTGGCTCCGCCGATGACCCAGATTTCACTGCGGTCCAAGCCGTCATCCGGAATGGCTCCTGACGGGCCAGATCCAACGCGTCATCCAGCGAATCCACCACGGTGCGCCCGGCGCGAAATAGGACGGGTCATGCGAGATGACGATGTTGTCGCGGTTGGGCAGCGGACGGAACTTCGGGCTTAGCGACTCCCACGTCTTGCGGCCCATGATAACCGGATGGGAGACGGTCAGCTCCGTGAAATGCCTCATATCCTCAGGCAGATGCATGGCATGCCGCCTTCGAATCCAATGGCACCGTCGTGACCTTCCTTGTCACAGGCCTGCGCCCAAATCAGATTCACAGAGAAGGTTTTGGGGAAATCGTCGCCCCAATCCTCCTCGTCTTCACGCCCGGCAAGTCCGGGCTCGGGTTCGTGATAGCCACTGCGGCTACTATCGTGCTCCATTTCACTCACTCCTTGAAGTCGGAACTAGGGTCAGTAGTCTACCGTCTGGCGCAGACGCGCCAGACGGCGGCAACAACCTCAGACCGCCACCGGTGCCTTGATGGTCGGATGATGCTGGTAATTCACGATTTCGAAATCGCTGTAATCGTAGTCGAACAGCGAATCGGCCTTCCTGATGCGGATCTGCGGATACGGGTACGGCGTACGGCTCAGCTGTTCCAACACCTGGTCGATGTGGTTGTCGTAGACGTGGCAGTCGCCGCCGGTCCAAACGAATTCGCCGGGCTCGAGTCCCGTCTGCTGGGCCATCATGAGGGTGAGCAGCGAATAGGAGGCGATGTTGAACGGCACGCCGAGGAACATGTCGCAGGAACGCTGGTACAGCTGGCAGCTCAGGCGGCCGTCGGCCACGTAGAACTGGAATAGGGCGTGGCATGGCGGCAAGGCCATGTTCTCCACTTCCGCCGGGTTCCATGCGGAAACCACCATGCGGCGCGAATCGGGGTGGTTACGGATCAGGTCGAGCACGTTGGAGATCTGGTCGATGGTGCGGTTCGGATCGTACGGCGTCGGCGCCGGCCAGCTACGCCACTGCGCGCCGTAGACCGGCCCCAAATCGCCGTTCTCGTCGGCCCATTCGTCCCAAATGTGCACGTTGTGCTCCTGCAGCCAACGTACGTTCGTGGAGCCTTTGAGGAACCACAGCAGCTCGTAGGCGAGTCCTTTGAAGAACACCGTCTTCGTGGTGAGCAGTGGGAAGCTGTCTTTGAGATTGAAACGCATCTGCTGGCCGAACAGGGAAATAGTGCCCGTGCCCGTGCGGTCGGATTTCAGTGTGCCTTCCGTAAGGATTTTGCGTACCAGATCCTCGTAAGGCATGGGAATGTCCGTTTCCGGACGTGCGGGAATACGAGTACGAATGTCTGCGAGTTGTTCGGAAGTCAAAGCCATAATAGGCAAGTTTAGCCGGTGGCGTGGAGGCGGACGGCGGGATGCACGTTGTAAGGCCGTAAGCTTGGCCGAACGGCCTTGAGTGTGCCGCCAACGCGCATCCGGCGTCCGCCGGCCTCCAGCGCAATCGCAACGAATCACAAAACCGTATCGCTTCATCTTGCGGAACGCACTCCCCCACGTCCGTTTCGATGCGCTAGATTGGTATCACGGATTGGCGCGAACGGCGCGCCACAGGACATGAGGAGTTTCCATGGGCAAGAGGCTGTGGGTAGAGCGCAACAAGGACGGTTCCTGGGACGCGTTCAGCGAGGATGGCGCGCACATCAAGTTCGGCAAGGGCCGTGGCCAGTTCACGCCGGGCGATCTGATGAAGGTCGCGCTGGCCGGTTGCGCCGCGCTGTCCAGCCAGTTCGCCGTCGAGCATACGCTGGGCGATGGCAAGGGCGCGAAGATCGTGGTGGACGGCACGTATGATGCCGATACCGACGCCTACATCGGTTTCGACGAGCAGGTGGTCATCGAGCCACCGACGCCGGTTTGAGCGATGAGGATGCCGAAAAGCTCGCCGATCGCGTCAGCCGTCATATCGAGAAGGGCTGCACGGTCAAGCATACGTACGTCGAGCCGACGCCGGTGCGTATGAACGTCACCGTCAAGCACTGAGCGCACGTACCGCACATAGTTAGAGGGTGGCTGCGATTCGTTGGAATCGCAGCCACCCTCTTCTATGCGGTTTTTATATCGATTTCAGTCGATTTGCCGTACCGTCACTGACGGTCCGGATCGATCTTCGTTTCGATGGCTTCGACCACTTCCGGCTTGGCCTTGTCGACCGGCACTTCCTCGACGCCCTTGATGTCGTCGATCGCCTTCGGCGTGACGTCGGCAGGCGAGCTCGGCACGGTGTCGAGACGGGTCTCCGCGGCTTCCACATACTTGCGCGGCACCACGTAGACCGGTCCGACCGCATGCTGCAGCAGACCCTGGCTGGTGGAGCCAAGCAGCAGACCGGTGAAGCCGCCACGACCACGGGAGCCGACCACGACGACGTCATGATCGTAGCTGGCCTTGGTCAGTGCGCCGGCTGCGGGGCCGGGCACGATCTGCTTGTTGATCTTGAGGTTCGGGTACGCCTCTTCAAGCGGCTTGATGCGCACATCCAGATCCTCCTGGAAGGACGCCATGACGCCTTCGTCCTCGGAGCCCTTCATGTTCGGCACGGCGGAGATGACGTCCAGCTCGGCACCCCACGAATCGGCGAACGCGGCCGCGATCTCCAACGCCTTCAGACCCCACTTGGATTCGTCGGAGCCGACTGCCACCTTGGTGATGGTGTTGTTCAAGTGCATCAGGTTGCCTTCGTCGTCGGTGTACGGCACCACGACGATCGGGCAGTACGCGTATGCCGCAGGCTGGAGCTGGTGGTGCCGAGCAGTCGTTCGGCCAGACCACCCTTGCCACGGTTGCCAATGACGATGAGGTTGTAGTTGCGCGACAGTTCGACGAACACGGATGCGGGATCTCCGGTGACGATCAACGTCGATGCCTCGACGCCCTGCTCGTCGGCGATGGCCTTGGCCTTCGACAGAATCTCCTGCGCATCGTTGTGCGCGGCATTATCATCGCCCATGGCCGTATACGTGGCATCGAACGACACTGCCGCATAGCTTGGCAGCGAATATGCGCAGACGATCTGCAGGGTCAGTCCCGCATGCTTCGCGTAATTCGCTGCCCACCATGTCGCCTTGTAGCTGGCGTGGGATCCATCGACACCTACGAGGATTGCCTTGTCATTGATCATGAGCGACCTCCCTTGAATCAGGTTGCGGCAACGCGACTATGCGTTGCACCTGACTTCCACCATACCGCGCGACATGCGGTTTTCAAGTAACGACGCGGAAAATAACAAAGCAAAAGGGCGTATTCCTCACGGAAATACGCCCTTAGCTCAATGTCAAAGCTTCAGAAGATTCGACGAATGCTGTAGCTGCTGGGGAACACCCATGCGATGGGATCGTAGCGGGTGCCGTTCAGCTGGGAGTTGATGACCATGCCGTTGCCGACATAGATCGCGGCATGCTGCGCATTGGCGATGATGTCTCCCGGCTGCGCGTCGGCGAGGCTGCCAACCGCGCGACCCACAGTCGCCTGAGCACCGGAGTAATGCGGCAGGGAAACGCCCATCTGGCCGTAGACATACTGCACGAAACCGGAGCAATCCCAACCGGACGGGGTATTGCCGCCGGACACATACGGAACCTTGCCGACGAACTGGTTCGCGAACGTCAGCAGGCTGGACACGCTGGCCCCATCAGGCGGCGTCACGGTGAAGGAACCGCTGCTGCTGAGGTCGCTTCGAGCGGCGGAACGAGAAGCGGCTTGGGCCTGTGCTTGAGCCTGGGCCTGCTGCTGACGCTGCTGTTCCGCTGCCGCTGCGGCGGCTTCGACGTCTTTTTCGGCTTGAGATTTGGTTTGGGGAACGTTCAGGCTTTCCACACCGCCCCAGTCGGAATCGGATTCGACCTGGGTGGACGATGCCTCCGCGAGGATGTTCTTCTTCACGGCGTTGGTCTTCGGGAACGAACGGGTAGCAACGACAGCATCTTGCGTGGCGCCATCATTGGCTGCCAGCGCGGCAGGTGCCACCCCGGCGAAAGTAAGAGCGGCCGCGGCGAGCGCAGCAATCACGGAACAATGCTTAATATGCTTCATCGAATCCTTAGCTTACAGCATCCCTCTTACAAGAAAAGGGGCACGGTCGTCGGTAGGGAAACTCAGTAGTGAATATACTGGAAATCGCCCACGTTCGTGAGCGTGCGGGAATACGTGCCGCCATTGAGGGAGGCGCCGGATTCAGAGGTCACGATCGAGCCGTCGTCGTTGATTTTCTCAACGATGGCGACGTGGCCGTAATACGAGTCGGAACCTTCCTGGCCTGCGGCGAACACGATGATATCGCCGACATGGCGCGGCGTGTTATCAACCCAATAGCCCAAGGCGCGGCCGAATCGGCCCACTGGCAACCGTTGCCCATGTGGGAGCCTGCAGGCAGACCGAGCTGATGGCGGCGCACATACACCCACCACGTGCACTGGCTGAACTCGTAGGCGTTGCCGACGTCTCCGGTGGCATGGTTCGGATTGAAGTTAGCCGGTAAGGCGCTGCTGTCTTGGTCCATCAGGACGGCGACGTTCGGATTGTCGGCGATGGACTTGGACATCAGGCTGGCGTCCATGGAGGCGCTGGTGTCTCCCAGCTGCCAACCGCCGTTGTTGCTGGTGGAAGCCAGTTCCTTAAGGGCGGTACGTCCTTCGGAACGGGATGCCGCTCCATCGGACACACGTTTGATCTGGGACGTTTCGGTACCGTCGTCCGCAAGCACCAGTCGGGATGCGTTCTGCTGGCTGAACGCCAACGCGGTCGCCGCGGTGCCGACAAGCGCCGCCAACGAAGCGGAGGTCACCAACGCGGATTTGCGGGAAGCGGCTTTGGCGGCCTCACGCATGGCACGGCGGCTCATTGGAGCCACTTCATTCAGTTTATCCACGACTTCCGGAGCGAGTCCGACTACGGCGCCGCCTTCCGCCAGCTGTGCCATTCGCACGGCCTTAGCGGTATGGGAGCCCCGGTTCGCCGTGAACAACGCCTTGGATAGGCTGAATTGCGCGTGCGAAACCTTGGCAGCTTTATGCGCCGCATGCCTCATATATCAATCACTCCTTGCGGATTGCGAAACCGTCGCAGCTTATGACCGCGCACGGTTACAGAACCGTCACAAGGGTAAGGGTACACCGACATAGGGATTATCATCAAGACCCCGTCCTTGCGCAAATAATTCGCCACGGGTGGAGGAACGTCCGGAAAACGGCCATATCAACGCGCAATCCGACCTTCTGACTACCCTTGGATGACATGACGAACACTGTGAACATTCCTACCAACATGCTTCCGGAGGATGGACGTTTCGGCTCGGGGCCGAGCAAAATCCGTCCGGAGCAGGTCCAGGCGCTCGACGCGGGCGCGCGCAATCTTCTGGGCACCTCGCACCGCCAGACCCCGGTCAAGCAGGTGGTCGGCTCCATCCGCGAAGGCCTGTCGAATTTCTTCCAGATTCCCGACGGCTATGAGGTCGTGCTGGGCAACGGCGGCGCCAGCGCGTTCTGGGACATCGCCTGCGCGTCGCTTATCACCCGCAAGGCGGCGTTCGGCACGTACGGCTCCTTCAGCGCGAAATTCGCCAAGTCCGCGCAATCCGCGCCGTTCCTTGAGGATCCGGAGATCTTCGCGGGCAAACCGGGCACGTATCGCCTGCCGGAGCTCACCGAATATGTGGACGCTTACTGCTGGGCGCACAACGAAACGTCCACTGGCGTGGCGGCCCCGGTCAAGCGTGTCGAAGGTTCCAAGGAGCAGGGCGCGCTGACTCTGATCGATGCCACGAGCGGCGCCGGCGCGCTGAACGTGGATATCAGCCAGACCGACGCCTACTACTTCTCCCCGCAGAAGGCGTTCGGCTCCGACGGCGGCCTGTGGATCGCCGTGCTTTCCCCGGCTGCGATCGACCGCGCCTACGGCATCGCTAAAAGCGTCAGCCTGCCGGGCGCGCGACGCTGGATTCCTCCGTTCCTGTCCCTGACCTCCGCCATCGAGAACTCCCGTAAGGACCAGACGCTGAACACGCCCGCCGTGGCCACGCTGGTCATGCTGGAGAACCAGGTGCGCTGGCTTAACGACAATGGCGGCCTCGCCTGGGCCACGGCGCGTTGCGCACGTTCCGCGTCGCTGCTGTACCAGTGGGCGGAGAGGTCCGATTACGCGCAGCCGTTCGTTTCCGACGAAAACGCACGTTCCACGCCGTGGTCACCATCGACCTTGACGAGAGCATCAACGCTTCCCAAGTGGTCGCCGCGTTGCGCGAGAACGGCATTATGGACACCAACGGCTACCGCAAGCTCGGCCGCAACCAGCTGCGCATCGGCGTGTTTCCGTCCGTGGAGCCGAGCGACGTCGAGGCGCTTACGAAGTGCGTCGATTACGTGGCCGAGCACCTGTGACGCGCGCACCGAGGTAAGGTAACGGTATGAAATTTGCTCCGATTATCGACCCAAGCGTGCGCAAACCCTCCCCCAAACCGGTGCGCGTCGACCTGCGGAAGGTGTTCACGTTCGGCACCGCATTATGGGCCATCGCTTGGTGATCTGCATGATTCTGCTGGCCTTCGGCATCAATGTCGAACGATTGCAGACCATGTGCGCCGCCGGCACGGTGATCGGCGTGCTCATGCTGGTTTGGGAGCATTTCGACCGGTGGGACTACCGCCGTCTTGGCGAATAACCCGACCGGCGGTTCAGCCAATCGCGAAATAACCGGTAACAACATTGGGCCACTTCCGCACCAACCTGCGGAAGCGGCCCTTGCCGTATATGGCGTGTCCCAACGCTCTGTAATCGCCGCTAATTTCTGGCGACCGGCAGCTCCAACGTAAACGTGCTGCCCTGTCCCGGAGCGCTCCACACCGAAGCGGAGCCATGGTGGGTCAACGCCACATGCTTGACGATGGCAAGGCCCAAACCGATGCCTTCCTCGGAATACCCATTCTGGTTGCCGCCACGGTAGAACCGTTCGAAAATACGGCTTTGCTCCTTCTGTGCAATGCCGCAACCACGGTCAAGCACGCTGAGCAGCACTTTGGTGCCGTCCTCGTTCGGCTTGACGGATACGGTTATGCCCTTGCCGTCCGGTGAATAGGCGATGGCGTTTTCGAGCAGCTTTGCGACCGCGGCCTGAATCTGCTCGCCTTCCCCGTTGATGTCCAGTGATTCGTCGCCATCGATTTCAATGTCGATGCCGCGCCGTTGCGCCATGTCGCGATGCGCGTCGACGACGGTTTTCACCTGTTCCATGACGTTGATACGGTTGCTCGCCGTCGGCAGAATCGGTTCCTGCGCCTTGATAAGCAGCAGCAGGTCGGACACCATATGTTCCATGCGAGCGCAGGATTGGCGCAGTTTTACGGTGTTCCCCTCAATCGCGGCCTTATTGTCCGAGTCATGTTCCAACGCGTCCGCAAGCTCCTCCAGCGACTGCGTCGGCTTGAGGAGCTGCTCCGAAACGTTGGTGATGAAGGAATCACGGATCTGGGAGAAACGGACGGTTTCGCTCACGTCGGAAACCAGCACCACCACAAAGCGTTCGTTGAGCCTGCCTACGATCACCTTCAGCCAGTTCGGGCGGGACACCGTGGTCACCGGCTTGTCCGGCGATTGGCCGATCAACGCCTGTTTGGCAATCTCCCGCATGGTTGGCTTCCCTGCTTTCGGAGCCTTCTTCGGCTCATGCAACGTGGTCGTGGTCAGGCTGAACTGCTTCTTGCCGCCGTGGGCACGGACCTCGTGCACCGCGCTTGCCACGGTGTCATCGGCGATGGCGTCGTCCCGCACCACGCCAAGGGCGTAGGCGTCCGGATGCGCGCGTATCACCTCGTCATGCTCGTCGACCACGATGGAGGCCAGCGGCAGTATGGACAGCAACGTGTTCGTCGCGTCGTCCAAAGTATCATCATTGTTGCGATCGTCACCATGGCGATGTGTCAGATTGCGCCACCACGTGCCTACGGATTCAAACATGTCTTCATTCTCGCACACCCTGACGTTCCCCGATGAATGGTCGTGGCGCGATTTTCGTGAACGCAGGGTGAACGTGCCGGTGAACATTGGCGGAACAACACGTCCGTCACGTGCGAATCCGCCACTTCCCTAATACACTTGGGAGAGGTTATATCCGAACCCGATATTGACATACGTGAAGCATTTGAAAGGCAAGCATATGCGCGTTATCTTCAATGAAGAGCTCAAGGCAGTCGCCGATGACCTCGACCGCATGGCGCAAGACGTTCGCAAGGCAATCAATGGTGCCAGCGACGCGTTGCTGAACCAGAATCTTGAAGCCGCCCAGGCCGTCATCGACGGCGACATCGAAATCGATGCCCTCGAATCCAGCGTCATCGACCAGTGCGTGAAGCTGCTGGCCAAGCAGAACCCGGTGGCCACGATCTGCGCGTGGTCGTCTCCACCCTGCGTCTGGCCGCAACGTTCGAGCGCATGGGCGATCTGGCCCGTCACATCGCCGAAGCGGCCCGCCGCACCTATCCTGCTTCCCCGCTGCCGGCCGATGCCCAGCCGCTGTTCGCCGAAATGCAGGCGTTCCTTGACAATGTGGCCGACCAGGTGGTTTCCATGCTTACCGACCGCGACACCAAGACCGCCGAAGAGATCATCCTCAACGACGACAAGCTCGACGCTCTGCACAAGAAGACCTTCGAACTGGCCCAGTCCGAGGATTGGAAGGGCACCAACCAGCAGCTCATCGACGTGGTCCTGATCGGCCGCTTCATGGAGCGTCTCGGCGATCACGCCGTTTCCGCGGCCCGCCGCGTGATGTTCATCGTCTCCGGTTTCGACCCGTCCAAGGAGCCGACCCGCGACGAAGGCACCGACATCGACTGAGGGTTCCTCACCTCTTCTTGCATTTTCCTTGACGAGATGGGTGGTTTCCGTTTGGAAGCCACCCATCTCGCTTATATGTGGCAGATGACCTCGGCCAAAAACATCATAAGGGGGTAAAAATCCCGCCCCCGAACATCCTTTTCCAAAAGAAATCTGCCACATATAGGCAAAATCACTTTCGCATGCAGGCGCAATCCGCCACCTATAAGCGAAATTCCTCCGATAGTCGTAAAACTAGACATCGCGTCCAGTTCATGCCCGTATACTTGTGTCCCACGACGCGGCACAATAGTGCCCAGCGGCATCCAAAGGAGGAAGTCATGTACTATTCCAACGGCAATTACGAAGCATTCGCCCGGCCAAAGAAGCCCGAGGGGATCGATAGCAAGAACGCCTACATCATCGGCACGGGTCTTGCAGCGCTGTCCGCCGCCTGCTATCTGGTGCGTGACGCGCAGATGCCCGGCGACCACATCCACGTATTCGAGAAGGACCGGTTCCGGGCGGTGCCTGCGATGGCGCGAACATTCCTGCGTCGGCTATGTGATGCGTGGCGGACGCGAGATGGACAACCATTTCGAGGTGATGTGGGATCTGTTCCGTTCCATTCCGTCCATCGAGACGGATGGAGTGTCCGTATTGGACGAATACTACTGGCTCAACAAGGACGATCCGAACTATTCGCTATGCCGCTCCACTAAGGCGCGTGGCGTGGACGGCGGCACGAACGGCAAGTTCGCGCTGTCCGACAAGGCGTCGATGGAGATCATGAAGCTGTTCTTCACACCGAACGAGGAACTATACGGCAAGAAGATCTCCGACTTCTTCGACGATGAGGTGTTCGATACGAACTTCTGGATGTACTGGCGCACCATGTTCGCCTTCGAGAACTGGCATAGCGCGTTGGAGATGAAGCTGTACATCCGCCGCTACATCCACCATATCGGCGGACTGCCGGACTTCAGCGCGTTGCGGTTCACCCGCTACAACCAGTACGAGTCGATGATTCTGCCGATGATCAAGTATCTGGAAGGCTTCGGCGTGCAGTTCCACTACAACGTGAAGGTGGAGAACGTCGATTTCGCGATTGGCGGCGGCATGGGTCCCGTACGCCAGCGCACCGGCACCGGGCAGGATACGATTTTGAGGAAGCAGGCCGAATACGGCGCGTATCCGCGCAATCCGTTCAGCTCGCCGACCAAGAAGTTGGCCACGCGCATCGATCTGACCAAGGCGGATGGCACGACCCGCAGCATCGATTTGGGCGAGAACGATCTGGTGTTCATCACCAATGGCGGCTGCGTGGAGAACTCCTCGATGGGTTCGCAGACCGAGCCGGCCGCGTGGGCTCCGGAGATCAAGCCCGGCGGCGGTTGGGATATGTGGCGTCGCATCGCGGCGCAGGATCCGAGCTTCGGACATCCGGACGTGTTCTGCTCCGACCCGGAGCATTCGAAGTGGATGAGCGCCACCGTCACCACGTTGGACGACGAGATTCCGCCGTACATCCAGAAGATCTGCAAGCGCGACCCGTTCTCCGGACGTGTGGTGACCGGCGGCATCGTCACCGTTGAGGATTCCAATTGGCTGATGAGCTGGACGCTGAATCGCCAGCAGCAGTTCCGAGACCAGCCGAAGGACCAGCTGTGCGTATGGGTGTATGGTCTGTTCCCCGACAAGCCCGGCAACTATGTGAAGAAGCCGATGCAGGATTGCACCGGCGAGGAGATCTGCGAGGAATGGCTGTACCACATGGGCGTGCCGACCGACAAGATCGCCGACCTGGCGAAGAACCACGCCAACACGGTTCCGGTGATGATGCGTACATCGATGCGTTCTTCATGCCGCGTTCCGCCGGCGACCGCCCCGACGTGGTGCCGGATGGCGCGGTGAATTTCGCGTTCCTCGGCCAATTCGCGGAGACGCCGCGCGACACGATCTTCACCACCGAATATTCGATGCGCACCGGCATGGAGGCCGTGTACACGCTGTGCGACGTGGACCGCGGCGTGCCGGAGGTGTGGGGTTCGGTCTACGACGTGCGCAACCTGCTCAACGCCACGGTGATGCTGCGAGACGGCAAACCGATCACCGATATGAAGCTCAACCCCATCGAAAGGGGCGTGTTGAAACAGATCGTGAAGAAGCTGGATTCCACTGATATTCCGACATTGCTCAAGGAATACGGCGTGATCTGACGTTCTTGCGATTCCGTTTTGTCCGCCTTGCCTGCGCCGCACGGCACCCGCCGAGCCGCGCAGGCAAGGAGACATCAGCAAAACGCAGATACAACGTGAAAAAGACTTACCGACAAAGGCGCCGGCAATAACGAAAGGTGGGAACCTACGGTATGCAGGTTCCCACCTTTTCGTATGTGTTTCGTGCGATCAGCCGCGACTATTCACGCACCCAATCGCAACAAACTCACTTCTGGCCCTGAGCGGCGACGGCGGCAGCGCCGGCAGCGGCGGCTTCCGGATCCAGGTACTCGCCACGCGGCTTGATCGGCTTGAAGTTCTCGTCCAGCTCGTACAGCAGCGGCATTGCGGTCGGGATGTTGACCTTGGCGATCTCCTCTTCGGAGAGGTTGTCCAGCATCTTCACGATGGCGCGCAGGGAGTTGCCGTGAGCGGCGATCAGAACGGTCTTGCCAGCCTTCAGCTCCGGCTCGATGTCGGACTTGAAGTACGGCTCAACGCGCTTGACCACGTCGGCCAGGCACTCGGCTTCCGGAACCGGATCGCCGGTGTAGCGCGGATCGTTGTTCTGCGCGTACTCGTCGTTCGGATCGATCTCCGGCGGCGGGGTGGCGTAGGAACGACGCCACAGCATGAACTTCTCGTCACCGTACTCCTGACGGATCTCGGTCTTGTTCTTGCCCTGCAGGGCGCCGTAGTGACGCTCGTTCAGACGCCAGCTGCGCTTGACCGGAATCCACAGGCGATCGGCCTCGTCCAGCGCCACGTTGGCGGTGTTGATGGCGCGACGCAGCATCGAGGTGAAGACGATGTCAGGCAGGACGTTCTTCTCCTTGAGCAGGCGGCCGCCGTTCTTGGCTTCCTCGACACCCTGCTCGGTCAGCGGGACGTCGACCCAGCCGGTGAACTGATTGGTTTTATTCCATGCGCTCTGTCCGTGACGGAGCAGTACTAGTTTGTAAGTCATGCTTGCAAGTCTACCGCTTGGCACACCCAAAACAAGCCGTTTCCGACGATTGACGCCCCACGTTTTGCAACAATTTTCATTTCGTTGCACTGTCGTTGCAGCGCTAGGCAAACACCACGCAACACACGTACGTTGCGGCGAGCGCCAGTGAGGAGAACGTGCACAGCGGCAGCGCCTCGCCGTATTTTTTCTTGCGATCGCGACGGCGGCGGCAGCGCACATCGCGCACGTGACCGCCAGTATTGCGATTGTCGGCATCGCAGGCGTCGACAGCAGCAGTATATAAGCGGCGAGCAACAGCACGGCGACGGACAGCAGCGCAATCGCAAAACCGTGCCGTTGCGCCGGCCCAAAGCGGTCATCCATGTGTGTTTGCCGTGCGTGCGGTCGGTTTCGACGTCGACGTAAGGTTGTTGACGCACAGGACCGCGACGGCGATGAGGCCGACGTTGG
>ENA-OQDF01000040-OQDF01000040.1-human-gut-metagenome-genome-assembly--contig:-NODE-40-length-37561-cov-7.040578_pt1 | contig 37561 bp, 44 predicted proteins | sample MGYA00242769_ERZ504597 | MGnify/ENA primary metagenome ERZ504597 (study PRJEB26092, sample SAMD00036305) | human gut metagenome | host: Homo sapiens | study: EMG produced TPA metagenomics assembly of...
CGGCCACCCATCACGAGGCCTTCCAGCGGGGTCAGACCATGGAGGTCTCAACCGGCTTGCCGGAGATTTCGGCGGAGGCGGAAGCACCGTTGCCGATGTGCAGCACGATCTGCTTGAGGCTTCGGCCGGCTTGCCGATGACGGACGGCACGACGGAGGAGATGAACTCGTGGGAGGTGCCATGGGCGCCGTAACGGCGGATGTGGTACTGCTGGGCGACTTCCTTGTTCAGCGCGTAGGTGCTGGAAGCCTTCGGCAGCTGGAAGAAGAAGGAGGAATCGAACACGAAGATCTGCGGAACATCCGGCAGCAGGGAGCGCATGACCTCAGCGCCCTTGGCCTCCGGACCGTTGTGCAGCGGGGCGAGCACGGCGAGGTCCTTGACCTGGCCGATGGTCTTGTCGTTGACCAGAGCCGGCTTCGGGAAGATGGAACCACCCTGCACCACGCGATGGCCGACGGCACGATGCCTGCGTCGGCGAGCTTCGGGCCGAACTCGTCGAAGAAGCCGAGCACGCGCTTCAGACCCTGCTCATGGTCGTGAATCGGCTCTTCGAGCTCATGCTTCTCGCCGTTGTACTCGTGCTTGTAATGACCGTCAACCGGCTCGCCGATCTTCTCGACCAGACCGGAAGCGATACCTTCGCCGGTTTCAAGATCAACCAGCTGATACTTGATAGAGCTGGAACCGGAATTGATGACAAGGACGGTTTTCGCCATTGTGGGCATCCTCCATGTGTTAATCGATGTGCCGCTTACGCGACTTTCCAAAACCTTAGATTACTCGTTGCTTGCTACAAAATGCCCGATTACTGGGCTTCGATGGCGGTCAGGGCGATGGTGTTGATGATGTCCTGGACCGTGGCGCCACGGCTCAGATCGTTCACCGGGCGGTTGAGACCCTGCAGCACCGGTCCAACGGCGGCCGCTCCCGAGGAACGCTGTACCGCCTTGTATGCGATGTTGCCCGCGCACAGATCCGGGAATACGAACACATTGACATGGCCCGCCACCGGATCGCCCTTGGCTTTGGTCGCGGCCACGGTCGGAGACCATGCCGCGTCGAACTGGATCGATCCGACCACCGCAAGGTCGGGAGCCTTGTCTTTGACGATGGTGGTGGCTTCCTCGACGAGGTCGACGTCGGGTCCTTTTCCGGAGCCCAGCGTGGAATAGGACAGCATGCCCACCTTCGGTTCAAGGCCGAACGCTTGGCCGTTTCGGCGGATTGGATCGCGATTTCGGCGAGCTGCTCGGCATTGGGGTTAAGGTTGATGGCACAGTCGGCGAACACGGCGACATGGTCCTTGAAACACATCAGGAACGCTCCGGATACCAACGATGTTCCTGGCTTGGTCTTGATGACCTGCAGGGCCGGACGCACGGTATTGGCCGTGGAGTTGACGGAACCGGACACGAGGCCGTCCGCCATGCCCATCACCACAAGCATGGTGCCGAAATAGCTGTCATCGGCCAGCTGTTTGCGCGCCTGCTCTTCGGTCATGCCTTTCTTGGCGCGCAGCTCGCACAGCTTCGCCACCATGGGTTCCAACACCGTTTCATCATCCTTGGCTTGGAATTTCGCCTTGCCAAGCGATTTCAATCCCAATTCCTGACCACGGGCGAGAATGGCGTTTTCGTCTCCGACGATGATCAGATCGACGATGTCGCGTTCCAGCAGATAATCGGCGGCTTTGATGATGCGATCCTCGTTGCCCTCCGGCAGCACGATGGTCTTCTTGTCCGCCTTCGCCTTGCCCAGCAGACCGTATTGGAAAGCATAGGGTGTGGTCGGGGCGTCGAATGGCGATTCGAGTACCGCGGTCAGTTCCGCGGCGTCGACGTTCGTCGCGAACGCTTCGTCTGCCTTGCTGATGGCGTCATCGTCATTGAAATCGACGGCAGGTAGCGTCCACACCGGCACCGGGTAGTCGACGAAGCATGCTTTGAGCGGATCCGGCTGCGTGTCGTCACACCCAGTAATGAACACGCCGACGACTTTGCTCCCGGCGTCTTCGATGACCTTGGTGGATGCCTCAACCGTGCTTTTGACTTGTTCCGGTGTGCGTTCGATAGTGCATACGGCCAGCAGGACCGGCGATTGGAGGTCTGCCGCGAAGTCAGCGTTGAAAGAGAACATCGCGGGATCATTGACTGCTGACCTGTCGGTGCCGACAATCACCATGCATCCGGTCGGGCTGTTTCTACGGCTTGGGTGTAGGCCGCAACGATATCCGCCCGCGAACCTTCCTTATCGTTACGAGCGCGCTTGGGGCACACGCCGACGGACTGTTCCCGGCTCAAACCGGCATTGGAAGCTTCGATCAGCACGTCCGTGAAGGTGTCTTTTCTGCAGACCGCCGGACGGAACACTCCGGTCTTGCCGGCTGCGGCAAGTGCTTGGTGACTCCAAGGGCGACAACATTACGGCCGTTAGCCGCTTCGGGACTGATGATGGTGACGCTGGTAAAACTCACGGTGTCTCCTATGTACTTCACATTATTCGGGTGCGATACCACATCGTTCGCACAATGAGCAATTGTAATGTGCAAACGGTAACTGACACGCGCTAGCGGTTTTGCTGTTTTAAGCCAAGCATATCGCACCGTAATACGAAAAAGCCCCAAGGGAACAATCCCTTGGGGCTTTTATCAAGCAATCAGGCCAAATAAGCCTAGGCTCACTCGTTATCGCCAGCGGTTGCGGCGGTAGCGGAGACAGCACCCTGCTTGTTGGTGTTGACACCGGAGTAGACCCAGTCGGTGTAATCCGGGTGATCGTAGCCGTTGTCGACAGCGAACTGGAAGGCTTCCTGACGGAAGCCTCGAGCTCGTTGATCTTGTCGGCGTACTTGTCAGCGTCGATCATGCGCAGAGCTTCAGCCTGGAGCTCGTAGCGATCGATGTTGTTCACGCGAACCATGTCGTACGGGGTGGTGGTGGAGCCCTGCTCCTCGTAGCCGTGAACGTTGAAGTTGTCGTGGTTCGGGCGATCGTAGATCAGACCACGCACGTCGCGGGCATAGGAGTGGTAAGCGAACAGGACCGGCTTGTCCTCGGTGAACAGCTCAGCGAACTCCTCATCGGAGAGGGCCTCGTTGTTCTCCTTGGCGGACTGCAGCTTGACCAGGTCAACCACGTTGACGACCTTGAACTTGATGCCCATGGCGTCCAGCTTGTCGGCAGCGGCCATGATTTCCTGAGTCGGAACATCACCGGTGGCGGCGAGCACGATCTGAGCCTCATCGTTGGACTTCACGTTGGAAGCCCACTTCCACTCGGCAGCACCCTTCTCGAGCTCGGCGCGAGCTTCGTCCAGGGTCAGCCAGGTGGCGGCCGGCTGCTTGCCGGCGATGATGGCGTTGATCTTGTTGGTGGACTTGTAGCACTTCTCAGCCACAGCGAGCAGCATGTTGGAATCCACCGGGAAGTAGATGCCGATCACGTGATCGTTGTTGAAGCACTTGTTCAGCAGGACGGAGGTGACACCCGGATCCTGGTGGGAGAAGCCGTTGTGATCCTGACGCCACACGTGGGAGGAGACGAGCAGGTTCATGGAGGAGATCGGCTTGCGCCACGGAATCTCGCGGACGGTAGCCTCGAGCCACTTGGCGTGCTGGTTCAGCATGGAGTCGATCACGTGCACGAAGGACTCATAGGAGCTCCAGATGCCGTGACGGCCGGTCAGCAGGTAGCCTCGAGGAAGCCTTCCATCTGGTGCTCGGAAGCTGCTCGGTGACCTGGCCGGTGACAGCCATGTGCTCGTCGACCTGAGCGGACAGGTAGCCGGCGTCCCACTGCTTGTTGGTGACGTCGTAAGCGGCCTGCAGACGGTTGGAAGCGGTCTCATCCGGTCCGAAGATACGGAAGGAGTCCGGGTTGTTCTTGATGATGTCGCGGGTGTAGACGCCCAGACGACGGGTGGCCTCGAGCTGGCCCCAGCCGTGGCCGTACTCGGCGACTTCCTTGACCTCGTAGTCTTCCAGCTTCGGCAGCTTCAGCTCTTCGCGGATGCGGCCACCGTTGGCGTTCGGGTTCTCACCGATGCGCAGTTCGCCGGTCGGCATGAAGGCGGTGACTTCCGGCTTCACGGCGCCGTTCTCGTCGAACAGCTCTTCCGGCTTGTAGGACTCGAGCCAGTTCTTGAGGACCTCGAAGTGGGCCTCGGTATCGCGGGCGGAAGCAGCGGCACCTGGTGGGAACGCCAGGAGCCCTCGGTCTTCTTGCGTCGATGAACTTCGGGCAGGTCCAGCCCTTCGGGGTACGGAAGATGATCATCGGGTAGAACGGACGAGTCATGTCGTCGGTCTGAGCGGCGGCCTTGATGTCGCAGATCTCGTCGAAGACGGTCTCGAACAGCTCGGCGAAACGACGGTGGATCGACAGGTGATCCTCGTTGTCGAAGCCAGCGACGAACTCGTACGGCTCATAGCCCATGCCGTGGAAGAACTCGTGGAGCTCTTCGTCGGAGATGCGGGACAGGATGGTCGGGTTGGCGATCTTGTAGCCGTTGAGGTGCAGGATCGGCAGCACGATACCGTCGGTGCGCGGGTTGATGAGCTTGTTGGACTGCCAGCCGGTGGCCAGCGGGCCGTCTCAGCTTCGCCGTCGCCGACGATGGCCGGGACGAACAGGCTCGGGTTGTTCATCACAGCGCCGTAGGCGTGGGACAGGGCGTAACCCAGCTCGCCGCCTTCGTGGATGGAGCCCGGGGTCTCCGGAGCGTAGTGGGACGGGATGCCGCCCGGGTAGGAGAACTGGCGGAAGAACTTCTGCAGACCAGCCTCATCCTTGGTGATGTTCGGGAAGTACTCGGTGTAGGTGCCGTCCAGGTAGGACTGAGCGGTACCAGCCGGGCCGCCGTGGCCCGGGCCCATGATGATCACAGTGTTCTGCTGGTGATCAGCAATGAGACGGTTGATGTGGCCGATGAGGAAGTTCAGGCCCGGGTGGTGCCCCAGTGACCGACCAGACGGTGCTTGACGTCTTCGCGGGTGAAAGGCTCCTTCATCAGCGGGTTGCTACGCAGATAGATCTGGCCGATGGAGAGGTAGTTGGCTGCGCGCCAGTACTTATCCACGCCTTCGATAGCTTCCTCGGAAACCGGAGCGTTCAGCTTCTTCCAAGGGGTGCCAATAACAGGACTCGTCATGTGTACTCCTGTACTCCTGCACTGTGATGTGCGATTGTTTATTTCCTTAGGTCATGAGCCATGCCTAAAACCTTGCGGTTACGCGGTATGCCTCATTTCCAGTCACTTGCACATATTACGAGCGCGGTTCGACTTTTTGCTGTTTTTTGCGACTGTGTGTTCAATTGTTATTTTTCTGTACGCAATGTGTGCTTTTATCGGGATTTTTGTGCGTACTTCACACTCTATCAAAAAGATTGAAAAACGGCTCAAAATCAACGTTTTTAGTCGGTTAACATATGTTTCCCACGTTCGTTTCCCTAGATACACACGCGGCGTGTTGAGTAGGTGGGAGTAAGCAATTGTGAGATTCGTTCATTCTCCGTTCACGTGTTTCCAATGTCTCCTTGCAACGTCACAATAGAGCAGTTAGTATTGTCCGTTTCTTGATACCTCATATTAAAGGGAGAGTGTTATGGCTGCAGGTCCTGTGCTCGTTGTCGATTTCGGAGCCCAGTACGCCCAGCTGATCGCACGTCGCGTGCGTGAGGCCAATGTTTATTCGGAGCTCGTGCCGCATTCCATGCCGGTCGATGAGATGCTGGCCAAGGATCCGCAGGCCATCATCCTGTCCGGTGGCCCCGCTTCCGTGTTCGAACCGGGCGCTCCGCGCGTCGACAAGAAGCTGTTCGACGCGGGCGTTCCGGTGCTCGGCATCTGCTACGGCTTCCAAGCCATGGCATACGCGTTGGGCGCGGATGTCGACAAGGCCGCCCTGGGCGAATACGGCAAAACGGAAACCACCATTGACAAGGCGGAGGGTCTGCTCGACGGCTCTCCCGCAGAGCAAAGCACGTGGATGAGCCATGGCGTGGCCGTCAAGACCGCGCCGGAAGGCTTCGAAGTGCTCGCCCACACCGAAGGCGCACCGGTCGCCGCCATGCAGGACGAGTCCCGCAAACTGTACGGCGTGCAGTGGCATCCGGAAGTCAAGCACACTCCGATGGGCCAGAAGCTCATCGAGAACTTCCTGCACAAGTGCGCCGGCCTCGGCGATAACTGGAACGCGTCCAACATCATCGAGGACCAGGTCAAGAAAATCCGCGAGAAGGTCGGCGACGCCCAGGTGATTTGCGGCCTGTCCGGCGGCGTCGACTCCGCCGTCGCGGCGGCTCTGGTGCATAAGGCCATCGGCGAGCAGCTCACCTGCGTGTTCGTGGACCACGGTCTGCTGCGCAAGGGCGAAGCCGAGCAGGTCAAACATGATTTCGTCGAGGCCACCGGCATCAAGCTCATCGCCGTGGACGCCTCCGAAGACTTCCTCACCGCATTGAAGGGCGTGAGCGAGCCGGAGAAGAAGCGCAAGATCATCGGAGAGAAGTTCATCCGCACTTTTGAGAAGGCGCAGCGTCAGGTCATCGAAGAGGCCGGTGCCTCCGGCAAGGAAGTCAAATTCCTCGTGCAGGGCACGCTGTATCCGGACGTCGTAGAGTCCGGCGGCGGCGATGGCGCGGCCAACATCAAATCGCACCACAATGTGGGCGGCCTGCCGAAGGACATCAAATTCCAGCTCATCGAGCCGCTGCGCACCCTGTTCAAGGATGAGGTGCGCGCCATTGGCACCGAACTCGGTCTGCCGGATGAGATTGTCTGGCGTCAGCCATTCCCGGGTCCGGGTCTCGGCATCCGCATCATCGGCGAAATCACCAAGGAACGTCTTGACCTGTTGCGCGAAGCTGATGCCATCGCACGTGAGGAGCTTTCCAAGGCCGGCCTCGACCGCGACATCTGGCAGTGCCCGGTCGTGCTGCTTGCCGACGTGCATTCCGTGGGCGTGCAGGGTGACGAACGCACCTACGGCTCGCCGATCGTGTTGCGTCCGGTGTCGTCCGAAGACGCCATGACCGCCGACTGGTCGCGTATCCCGTACGACGTGCTCGCCACCATCTCGACGCGTATTACCAACGAATGCCGTCAGATCAACCGCGTGGTGCTTGACTGCACTTCCAAGCCGCCGGCAACCATCGAATGGGAGTGAGCCCGCAGGCTTGACGCATAGCGGAAGGGGCTTTCCACAAACTATTCTTGTGGAAAGCCACTTCCGTTATGTTACGGAAACAAGTCCGCTCTCGTCAGACGGACCGAACGTCCCCCGACGTCACTTTTGCATATCCGTCAAACAAGCATGTCATTCCACAGATCCACGAAATTCGGTAGGGTTTTCGCCGTCGTGGCGACGTTCTTCACTTGGATGCCTTTGATGCGTAGCCAAGCATCGCCGCGAATGTGGCCATACGATGATCGGCATAAGTCTCCATCACGGATGGTCTAAGACGATTCGCCGACACAGGGGTTATCTCCAATCCATCGGGCAGTTCGTGGGCAGCTCCCCCAACGCGCGTAATCTCGTTGGCCAAAGCCTCCAGACGGTTCGTCTCATGCCCTCGTAAATGACCGATGCCGATCATGCGGGTAGGCTTGTCCGCAAAAACCAGAATCGCTGCAAGCGACGGCGCGATCTCACCTGCCGCCGTCAAGTCGAAATCACCTAGGCCGCTGACATGACCGTTGCCGGTCACTTCGCAGTACCGGACGTCGTCAATCACCGGGAAGCTGATCTCGCTCCCATACGTTCCAAATATCCCGGAAGCATGCCTCCGGGTTGCGTAGTGGATTCCGGCCAATGAGGTACGCGCACGGTTCCTCCGGCGATGAGCGCTGCGCCAAGGAACGGGGCGGCATTCGACAGGTCAGGTTCGACCGTCACAGTTTCGGGCAACTGCACGGCTCCCGGCTGCACGGTCCACACGCGAGCGTGTTCGTCTGCGTTGACACGCACGCCGGAACCATGCAGATCGGCCACGGTCATGCGAATATGCGGCAAACTCGGCGTCTTCTCCCCCGTGTGATGCAGTTCCAAACCGCCTGGCACTCGAGAGCCGATGAGCAATAGTCCTGAAATGAACTGCGAGGATCCCGAAGAATCAATGCTGACCACTCTCGGCTCAGCGCACTGGCTCACCGTTTGAGGTGGAGTGATTGTAAATGGCAGTCGACCTTCCTCGCCGTGGTATTCGATACATGCCCCCAACTGTTCAAGACCGTCCAACACCGGCTTCATCGGACGCGCGTACGCCTGCTCGTCACCGTCGAAAGCCACAGGACCGTCCGCGAACATGGCAAGACCGGGCACAAAGCGCATCACCGTTCCCGCAAGACCGCAGAACACCTTCGTACCACCGTGGAACCGGCCGTCGGACGGCGGCACCACTGTAACCGTGGTGTCAACCTGCTCGTCGATTTCGCAGCGCACTCCCAACGCGCGCAACGCGTCCATCATCAACTCGGTGTCACGTGAACGCAATAGACCGACCAATCGCACGGGTCGATGTCCGAGCGCCGCGAGAATGAGATAACGGTTCGACAGTGATTTGCTGCCCGGTACCACCACAGTGGCGTTCAACGGTTTGCCGGCATACGGTGCCGGCCACAGGTTCTCATGAAGTGCTTCCATATGGTTCATGGTAACCAAACCATGTGGAAAACGCCGCGCCCGTCTCGCATAGGTCGTCTTCCTGGCATGTTCCACAAATACATTCCTTTTTCATAAGACAACGCAATGTAATACGATGCTGTCATGGAGCATTTCATTTCACGTTGGTTGGTTTTGACCATTGCGGCCGGGGTCATGGTCACACTGCTTCCCGGCATGCACGCCGTTGGCGAACCACCCATTCTCGGCATCGGCGCGTTCGCGTTGTTCCTTGCGTTGATCAACGCGTCGATCAAACCGATCGTGCACACCATCGCATTGCCATTTTCGATTCTCTCGTTCGGACTAATCGCGTTAATCATCAACTGGCTGTTCATGGAGCTTGCGTCTTGGCTGGCCATAAGCCTGTTCGACGTGGGAGTAACCATCGATGGATTCTGGTGGTCCGTAATCGGATCGCTGATTATGGCCATCGTCTCCGGCATTGTCGGCACCGTCATTCAGGACTGATGCGATCGCGTATATAACTAAATGTCCTCCGCAATCTATCCGATTGCGGAGGACATTACTTTCGTTGTCGGGCTGACAGGATTTGAACCTGCGACATCCTGCTCCCAAAGCAGACGCGCTACCAAACTGCGCTACAGCCCGTTCATGCACTCCCGCACGTGGCAGGTGAACACGAGTTTCCATTGTAGCGTATGGTAGGACAACGACAGGCTAGAATGGCAAATACTGGAGGGAACGCGCATGGGACGTCATCAGCAAGCCGAGGCTTCAGGCATCATTTCCTTCATGCATGCGCCACTCTTGCATGGATCGCCATGGACCTATATCTGCAATTCGCTCCCGCCATCTGGCGTGTCACCCAACGCCTGTTCACCGTGTGTGCCGGAATCACCGCGGGATGTGGAGTCATCTCGTTCACCTTGGGGTATGCGCGCAACTCCAGGTCAATGACGTTGAAACATGGCTGGACCATTCCTATTCGCCGTATCTTCGAGATACTCGCTTTGTCCGTGGTCTACGCGTCGACCATTTTCGTCACGGCGTTCATGCTGCTTTCCATTGCCAGCAACATGATGGGGTTGCGCACGTTAAAAGGCTATCTGACTGCGCTCTGCGCCGCGATCTCGGGGGTCGTAGGCTATGTCACGTTCGTACAGGCGGAACTCATGAATGCCAAGACCATCGCATCCTTGTTGCCGTTCTTCGTGGTTTCCGGTGTCAGCATCGCAGGATTGACGTCCGATGATCCATACTGGTACAACAACAATTTCTCCCAATTGGGCGATCGAACCACTTTTGCTGCTCGTATGTTCAATTCGACATTGATGTTGGCCGGCGTCTGCATCGTCATCATCAGCTATTTCGCGATTTCGGAGCTCATCACCACGCACCGTCTGCAGATGCAGTATCTGTCTGCAAGCGATGAAAAAGAAGCTCCCAAACACTTCAAGGCGCGGATTCTTCTGCTATCGACCATGCTGACGCTCGCAGGCATCGCCTTCATCGGCATCGGCATGTTCCGTTACACGCCGCATCCGATTCTGCACAACGTATTCGCCCGCGGTCTTCCCTGCCTGATGAGCGTGCTGATGATCGCGCTGCCTTGGCTGGCCCCGCAGCTTTCAAAAGTAGTATATGTGATTTCAGACCTAGCTATCGTGATCGGGCTCTTGCCGGGTTCCAGTGGTTGGCGGGGCGTAACACGTTGACGAACGTCGAGGCTCTTGCCGGCATGATGTTTCTGGCTGGTTCATCATCTTTTCACGGCAGATTGCGGCCATCGAATCCGATCGTGTGCAGACGCAGCTTATTCTGGCGCAAACCAAGCGGCCAGAATCCGTCGAGGATCTTGCGGAGGTCAGCGAAACCGTTCCTGGAACCGTTTCCCGACTCTCGTCGGAAGTCTAATTCTCGTAACGGTTCACGAGCACAGTCCACAAACAATACGGCGAGGTGTCACCCGTACGGATGGCACCTCGCCTGTTCTCATGGCTATCAGAAATCGTAGTTCTTTGTGGTGGGCTTTCTATCGCTCATCAGCAACAGGAAGCTTCTCGACTGCGCCGTGATCGCGAAGCCGGCCTCATAGTTGAGTTCCGGACCTTCGGATTATGCGTGTCGACGACCAGACGCCATTTCTTGCCATACCGCTCGTCCGGCAAGGTGAACATAATCGGCTCGTAATGCGCGTTGAAAATCAGGATGAAGTTATTGTCCACCATCTGGTTGCCATACCAGTCGGCTTCCGGAATATCGGAACCGTTCAGATAGATCATCACCGAGAACGCGTGGGTATTGGACCAATCTTCCATGTCCATGATGGAACCGGTGTGGTCCATCCATTCGACCTGCGGAATCTTATCGTCCGGGTCTCCTGGCTCGCGGCCGGTGAAGAAACGACGACGGTGGAGCACCGGGTGCTCGAGTCGCAGATGAATCAGCTTCGAAACGAACTCAAGCAGATCCTTCTGACTATCGTCAAGATCCCAATTGGTCCATGAAATGGCGTTGTCCTGGCAATAGGCATTGTTGTTGCCCTGTTGCGTGCGTGCCACCTCATCGCCGCCGCAGATCATCGGAATGCCCTGACTGCACAGCAGCGTCGCGAACATGTTGCGCATCTGCTGTTGCCGCAGGTCGTTGACGTCCTTGATGGTGGTCGGGCCTTCGACACCGCAGTTCCAGGAACGGTTGTTGCTTTCGCCATCCCTATTGCCTTCGCCGTTGGCGTCGTTATGCTTCTCGTTGTAGCTCACCAAATCGTTCATGGTGAAGCCATCATGTGCGGTGATGAAGTTCACGGAAGCCACCGGACGGCGGCCGTTCATCTGATACAGGTCGGAGCTGCCCATCAGACGGCTGGCGAATTCCGGTAGCGTCGATGGTTGCGAACGCCAGAAGTCACGCACGCAATCACGGTAGCGGCCGTTCCATTCGGACCAGCTGGACGGGAAGCCGCCCACCTGATAGCCGCCGGAACCCAAATCCCAAGGTTCGGCGATGAGCTTGACACGGGAGATGACCGGATCCTGTTCGACGATGTCGAAGAAGGCGGACAGCTTGTCGACTTCCTGGAACTGGCGGGCCAGCGTGGCCGCAAGATCGAATCGGAAACCATCGACATGCATTTCGGTGACCCAGTAGCGCAGGCTGTCCGTGATGAGCTGCAGCGCGTGCGGCGAGCGCATCAGCAGGGAGTTGCCGGTGCCGGTCGTGTCGAAGTAGTGGCGTCGGTCGTTGTCGACCAGACGGTAGTAGCACCGTTGTCGATGCCTTTGAAGCTTAGGGTCGGGCCGAGGTTGTTGCCTTCGGCGGTGTGGTTGTACACCACGTCGAGGATCACTTCCATGCCGGCGCGATGGTAGGCCTTGACCATGGATTTGAATTCGTTGACCTGCTCGCCGCGTTGTCCGGAGCTTGAGTACGCGTTATGAGGCGCGAAGAAGCCGATGGTGTTGTAGCCCCAGTAGTTGCTCAGGCCTTTTTCCTGCAGGAAGCTGTCGTTGACGACTGGTGGATCGGCATAAGTTCGATGGCGGTGACGCCGAGCTTCCTCAGATATTCGATGACCGATGGATATGCGAGGCCCGCGTAGGTTCCACGGATGTCCGGCGGCACGTCCAGGTTGAGATTGGTCATGCCACGCACATGGGCTTCGTAGATTACCGAATCATGGTAGGAGATGTTCGGATGTTGGTCGTTGCCCCAGTCGAAATACGGATTGACCACGGCCGATTTCATGGTATGCGGCGCGGAATCCAGCGTATTCATGCTGGTGACGTCCTCAGGGCTTTTGAACCAATACGAATAGAGGCTTTCGTCACCGTCGATGTTTCCCTCGATGGCTTTTGCGTACGGGTCGAGCAGCAACTTGTTCGGGTTGCACCGCAGGCCCTTTGCTGGATCATACGGACCGTACACACGATAGCCGTACCGTTGCCCGGGTTGTATTCCCGGCAGATAGTTATGCCATACGTAGGAGTTCTGCTCCGTCATTTCCACTCGGGTCTCACGGTCTTCCTCATCGAAAAGACAAAGCTCGACTTTCTGGGCCACTTGAGAGAAGAGGGCGAAATTCACGCCGGCGCGTCGTAGCTCGCACCGAGTGGATACATCGATCCAGGTCTGATTTGCATAATTCAAGTATCGCACGTTTTGCGAGTTGAATTCGTTATTTCGTTTATTCCGGCGATTGTTTTTACAATTCGAAACCTGCAGGCCGCTATTGTTGCCGCATTCTGCAATTTGCTCATGCAATGGCGATCTCCGAATTGGAGGCCGTGATGTGCGTGTCTCGTAGCTGCTTCCACGGGATCCAAGCAGATTCGACATGCTCGTCGGCGTCGAATGCCGTTCGACGGCCTGCCAGTGGCGCAGGTGCACCACCATGATGTTGGCCAGTTCGTCGGTCATGCCTTCGGATGAATAGAATTGCCCGACATGGTCGATATCGCAACTGTTTTCGTCGATTGGCTCGACGCCGGTCTCTTCGCGCAGCTCACGCAATGCGGCCGCATCGACGTCTTCCCCGTCATCGATGAGTCCTGCCGGCAGACCGTAGGCGAAGGCGTCGCAGCCGACACGGTATTCTCGTTCGACCAAGTACAAATCCTGCGCGCAGTCATGCACCAGCATGACCACACAGGGCGCGTGCCGCATCACCTGTCTGCGGATCACGGTTTGTCCGCCGTCTCGTGTCTGCAACGCGATACGCATGTCCTCCACGCCGAAAATCGCGCCTTGATACACGTGCTCTCTGCTGAGTACTGTGGCCGGTCTGGTCATGTCCACGCCATCGCTGGATTCGTTCAGCGACATATCCATGCTGGTCATATCGGACATCGTCGTTCAGCGTTCCTGCCCGCAGGACGGCAGTACCAGATTCCAGGGATCGGTGTTCATGGAAATCCAGCGGACGGTGGGGATGTCTCCGGTCGCCTCAGATACGGCACGAGGCACATCGCCCATGGCGTATTGGAACCATATGGATTCGATGGCGCTGTGTGGCGTGTTGATGAACATCGGACGAACAGTGGCGTCGCCTCGGCCGAGTTCGATGTCCGCGGCACGCATGGACGCCTCATAGCGCGCCTGCTCGATGGCATCGGTCACCGGATGATGGCGCAGATCGCTGGTCACATACACATCGACGCCTGCGGCACGCACTTCATCGAACAGGGAATCGCCCGAGCCCGGCAATACCGCCACCGTGCCGATCGTCGCGTCAAGGTCGCCGCACACCTGCACGCCAAGTTCGGTGTATGGCAGCGCGTCGGCCACACGACGGGCGAAATCACGCAATGCGATCGGCTCCTGCAACCGGCCGACACGGCCCAATCCGACCGGATGTTCGGCTTTCGGATCTTCGATGGGTACCAGCGGACGCTGTTCGATCAGGCCGAACGCGTCGGCGGCGGCCATGCTGACTCCTCGGTAGGAGGCATCGGCATTGGTGTGCCCAACCCACAGCGCGCAACCGGCGAGGTTGAGCTTCCGGACGATCTCACCACGGAATCCTAGTCCGGAGACCGCATGCACGGAACGGAAGAACAGCGGATGGTGGCAGATCAGCAGGTCGATGCCTCCGGCGATAGCCTGGTCGATCACCGCCATGGATGGGTCCGCCGCGAACGCGATGTTGCGCACGTCGTGGCGAAGGTCTCCCACGATGAGTCCCGGCTCATCCCATTGTTCCGCGTATCGCAGCGGATACAGCGTTTCAAGCACATCCACGACCTGCTTCAGCGTTGCCACAATCTTCCTTCTTTCTTTTTTAATCAGCCTTCGATTATCCGACGGGAACGGATCAGTGGGCCGCCAATTGCCAATCGGAACCGATGCCCGTCGATACGTCCAACGGAACGGCCATGGTGACGGCATGCTCCATGGCATCCTTCACCAGCGCGGTGGCCTGCTTCTCCTCACCGGGCGCGATCTCCACCACAAGTTCATCATGAATCTGCAGTATGAGGCGACTTCCAAGGTTCGCTTCCTGCAGTGCGTCATACGCACGAATCATGGCGATTTTCATGATGTCCGCCGCCGAGCCTTGGATAGGCGCGTTCAACGCGGCGCGTTCGGCCGCGTCCCTCACGGCACGGTTCGGCGATTTGAGACCGGGGAAATACCTGCGCCTTCCGAAAATGGTTTCGGTATATCCTTTTTCGCGTGCGGACGAGACAAGCGATTCAAGGTATTCATGGACTTTGCCAAAAGTGGCGAAATACTGGTTTTTCAGCGATTCGGCTTCTTTGGGCTTGATCTTGAGCTGCTGGGCAAGTCCATACGTGCTCAGACCGTAGGCAAGTCCATAGCTCATCGCCTTGACGTGGCTACGCTGATCGGACGTGATGTCTCAACGGGAATGCCGTAGACCAAGCTGGCCACATACTTATGGAAGTCCTTGCCGGAGCGGAAGGCCTCTATCAACGCCTCATCACCGGAAAGGTCGGCCATGATGCGCAGTTCGACCTGCGAGTAGTCGGAGCTCAGCAACGATTCGAAGCCCTCTCCCGGCACGAACGCGGATCGAATCTCACGACCTGCGGGATCCCGGTTCGGAATGTTCTGCAGGTTTGGATCGACGGAGCTCAATCGTCCGGTGGCTGCCACCGTCTGTTCGAAGTGGTGTGGATGCGACCGTCATGACGGTTTGTGGCGTCGATCAACGTCTGCACGATCTGCTTGAGCTTGTTCTTTTCACGATGCATCAGCAACGCGTCAAGGAACTGGCATGCGCGGTCGTTATCGTACGAGCGGTCACGCAAGGTCTGCAATGCCGCGGCATTGGTGGTGTATGAACCGGACTTGGTTTTTTTCGTCGGTTTCAATCCCATGTCTTCGAACAGGATCTTCTGCAGCTGTTTGGGCTTTGCAGGTTCACCTGCTCCCCCGCGAACTGCCACGCCGTTTCCTGTGCCTGGGCAGCGTCGGCGGCAAGTTGGTCGCGCATCTGCACCAGACGTGTCATATCCACTTGGGCGCCGACCTGTTCCATGCCATGCAGGACCTGAGAGACCGGAAGCTCAATGGATTTGAGGAGACCGAATTGTTCGCGCTTATCCAGCACACCGGCCAAATATTCGGCCAAAAGCCCCACGATTGCGGTGCGGGTGAGTATCAGCTCGTCGTTCTTGGAATCGTTTTCCTCAGGCTCGTCGAAGTCCAAGGTCCCCTGTGTCGCGGCTTCGGCTTGTGCTTCGATGTGCAGATCAAGGAAATGGGCCGCAGCCTGTTCCAGCGTGTCCGCGTGGAAATCCGGGTGGGCAAGATATCCGGCGAGCTTGGTGTCGAACAATGGTTCCGGAAGTTCCACGCCGATGCTGCCCAGCAGATGCGCATGTTCTTTGTAACCGTGCACGACCATGGAATGGTGATAGCGGTCGAACAGCCTTTGCAGGCATTGCACCATATCCGGACTGAATACGTCGATGCGAATGGCTTCGCCGTGCACGGCGATCATCAATGCCGAAAGAGAGGCTTCTCCGGGTTTGCTCGTGCCTTCGGCGTAAAGCGTCCAGGACTGTTTCACCTTGTCCGTGCAGCGGGTCGAAGAATCGATTTCGAAGCCGAATTCCGGAATGTCGTTGGAGGAGCGTTCATGGCGTTCGTGCAGATGTTCCTGCACCACGGGGAAATGGTTTTGGACCCATGTCTCCACCACATGCGGATCGTTGACGTCTTCGACATGTGGCAGCCCGAGCTTGCTGGATTCGTGCACGTCCCCGGATGGTTTGTCCGCATTGAACGTTTTGAGCACGCGATTCTTGGTCCGAACACCGAATTCGAGCTTGGTGAATAGATCGTCGAGTTGACCAGCGTCGACTTGTCCAAATGTCAGGTCGGATACCGACACGCCAAGATCAAGGTCACGAACCAAAGCGTTCACGGAACGGTTCAGTTTGACCTGTTCGATGTTTTCGCGCAGGGCTTCGCCTTTTTGCCGCTGATCTCGTCGGCGTGTTCGATGATCTGCTCAAGTCCGCCGTACTGGTTGATCCATTTGGCCGCGAATCCGTCGCCGACTCCGGGAACGCCGGGGATGTTGTCAGCGGTTTCTCCGCGCAAGGCGGCCAGATCCGGGTATTGCGCGGGAGAGACATGATATTTCTCCTGCACGGCATCCGGGGTCATATGTTTGAGGTCTTTGAAATGGTGGCCGGGATACAGCACGGTGATGTCGTCGTTGATCAGCTGGAAAGCATCACGGTCGCCGGACAGCACCAATGTGCGGTAGCCTGCCTGGTCGCCCATGCTGGCGAGCGTGCCGATCACATCGTCACCTTCGTAACCGGGTTTTTCGATGTATGTGACGCCCAAGGCCGTCAGCATCTGCTGGATTAATGGCAGCTGGCTGAGCAGTTCCTCGGGGGCCGCGTCGCGAGTTCCTTTGTACTGCGGCAGCATCTGGTTGCGGAACGTGCCGCCCTTCACATCGAATGCGACGGCAAGATGGTCTGGATGTTCGGCATCGATCACCTGCGAAAGCATGGTGGCGAATCCCCAGACCGCGTTGGTGGCCTGACCTGATGATGTACTGAAATTCTCTACGGGTAAGGCAAAAAAAGCGCGGAACGCCAAAGAATGGCCGTCAACGACCAATAGCGTTCCGCGTGAAGTGCCTTCCACAGTTGGTGTGTTAGCGCTCATCCTCTGCTTCCGACTTCTGTTCGCCATACTTGGCGATGATGGCCATGGCCAGACGCTTCTTCGGAATGCGCTGGTCCATGGAGGTCTTCTGAATCCAACGGAAAGCGCCCTGTTCGGAGAAGTCCGCCTTGTCCATCAGCAGGCCCTTGGCGCGGTCGACGAGCTTGCGCTCCTCCAGCGTTTCTTCGGCCTTCTTCAGCTGCTCTTCGGCCTTCTTCAGCTGTTCCTCGGTTTCCTGCAGTTTGGACTCGCTACGTTCGACATTGTCAAGCAGATCGTTGATTTCGGCGAAACGGCCCATGGCGACTTCCAAAGCCGGCAGCAGCTTGGATTCCTCATACGGCTTGGTGACATACGCCATGGCGCCAGCGCCGTGGCCTTTTGACCAAATCAGACTGGGAGAATGCCGTCAGCATGACGACCGGAGCGATGTTCTCATCACAGATGATGCCAGCGGCCTCGATGCCATCCATGCGAGGCATCTTGACATCCATGCACACCACGCTCGGGCGGAACTTACGGGTCAGTTCAACGGCTTCCTCACCGTTGGCGGCCTCTCCGACGACCTCATAGCCGTTATCCTCAAGCATGGCGACCAAATCCATGCGGTTCACGGATTCGTCTTCGGCAACGACGACGGTGCGCTTGTGCGCCTCGTTATTATTGGCAGAATCCGGCTCGGGAGCCGCAGCAGCTTGGAGCTCCTCATCAGTGAGTACTTCGTCCGGTTCCGTGGTCTTCTCTGCAGCCATGTCGGTCTCTTTCCACTGTCACACCCAAAGCCGGCCTAACATGCCCCAACCCGGGCCTGGATTGATATTGATTTCTTACGTGCCCTCGGTGGGACTCGAACCCACACTGCGCAGATTTTGAGGCTGCTTCCTCTACCAATTGGGATACGAGGCTTGCACGCAACTCTGGAAGAATACCACATGATTGCGATTTGCGCCAAATCTCGGCGTTGTCATCATTCGGGGACATCGCGTAAAAACAATAATCCTCCATCGGGAACCAATGGGAGGATTATGGAATCAGCGTTTAACGCGACGATTCAAATCTCAGTCGCAGGCACCAACGGTGTGGACGTAGATGGAATCGGTGCGACCCGGCTGGTGTTCGCCCTGGGCGGAGCTCAGCACGACGATCTTGTCGCCATCGGAGACCTTGCCGGCGTCCTTGAGGACCTTGTCGGTGAAAACCATGAGGTCCTTGCGGGACTTGTCATGGTAATCCTCGTCGACCAGGAAGGACTCGGTGCCCCAAGACAGGGCCAGCCAGTGGAAGGTGTGCTCATTGTTGGTGATGCCGTAGATCGGGGTGGCCGGACGTTCACGGGACACGCGGTGCACGGTGGAACCGGTCTGGGTGTAGGCGACGATGGCCTTGGCGTTGAGCTTGTCGGCCAGGTCGACGGCGGCGGAAGAGACGGCACCTGTGGAGGACATATCCAGGTTCTTCAGCTCCGGGATGCGGTCGAAACCATGCTCGGTGGCGAAGGTGGAGATGCGGCTCATGGTGTTCACGGTGACTGCCGGGTACTTGCCGACGGCGGTCTCGTTGGAGGTCATGGTGGCGTCGGCACCGTCGAGGACGGCGTTGGCGCAGTCGGATGCCTCTGCACGGGTCGGGACCGGGGAGCTGACCATGGAGCCGAGGACTTCGGTGGCCACGATGACCGGCTTGGCGTACTGACGAGCCAGCTCGATGCAGCGCTTGGTGGCCAGCGGGACCTCTTCCAGCGGGCACTCGACGGCCATATCGCCACGTGCGACCATGATGCCGTCGAACGCCTTGACGATCTCCTCGAGGTTCTCGAGGGCCTGCGGCTTCTCGATCTTGGCGACGACCGGGATACGGCGGCCTTCCTCGTCCATGATCTCATGGGCGCGATCGATGTCGGTGGCGAAGCGCACGAAGGACATGGCAATGATGTCGGCGCCGGTGCGGATGGCCCAGCGCAGATCCTCTTCGTCCTTCTCGGTCAGAGCCGGCAGAGACACGGCGACGCCCGGAAGGTTGATGCCCTTGTGGCTGGAGACCGGTCCGGCAACGACAACCTTGGTGTACACGTTGTTGCCTTCGACCTTGGTGACCTCGAGGCGGACCTTGCCGTCGTCGATGAGGATCGGATCGCCTGCATGGCAGTCGCCCGGGAGACCCTTGAAGGTGGTGGAGGTGATGTGCTCGTCGCCTTCGATGTCATCAGTGGTGATGACGAACTCCTGGCCTTCGGTCAGCTGGACCTTGTCCTCGCCGTCGGCGTTCTTCTTGAACCAACCGCAGCGGATCTTCGGACCCTGCAGGTCAACCAGGGCTGCGACGTTGCGGCCAGTGGCCTTGGCGGCGGCACGGAGGTTGTTGTAGACCTTGAGGTGGTCTTCCGGAGTGCCGTGGGAGCGGTTCAGACGAGCGACGTCCATACCTGCTTCGACAAGGCTGGTGATGCCTTCCAGGGACTCGGTAGCGGGACCGATGGTATCTACGATCTTGGCTTTACGCATGAATGCCTGCCTATTCTTGTTGATATTGATTTTGGATCTGACGACCCTGTTTCCAATGGCATAGCTTACTAGCAAAAAGCGCCCACTTCCACCTCAGAACTAGGTGTGTTGTGAGCGCTCACAATTTCGTAGGAGAATAGAAAAGCTCTATTCTCCCAACGTTTGCCGGACTGTCACTTTTCGTTCGCTTTCATGGTGCGCATCTTAATAACACTTGCCAAAGCCGCACCACCAATCGCAAGAACGATCACGACAAGCGACAGCCATGTGGGCACTTCCGGAACCCAGGAAATCGGCTGGCCGCCATTGAGGAACGGCAGCGAATTGCCATGCAGGGCCTCCATGATGAGTTTGACGCCGATGAAGCCCAGCACCACGGACAGGCCCAGCGGAAGATAGACGAGCTTGTCAAGCAGCTCTCCGAGCAGGAAGTACAGCTGCTGCAGACCGAGCAATGCGAACACGTTGGACGTGAACACGATGAACGGATCTTTGGTCAGGCCGAAAATGGCGGGGATCGAATCGAAAGCGAACATCACGTCGGTGGTGCCGATGGTCAGGAACACGATGAGCATCGGGGTCCAATGCTTCACACCGTTCTTGATAGTACGCAGCTTTTCGCCGTCGTATTCATCGGTGATCTTGATGACCTTGCGCAGTGCGTGAATCAACGCGTTCTCATGGTATTCCTCGTCCTCGTCTCCCCCGGCGACGAGTTTGATGGCCGTGACGATGAGGAACGCGCCGAATAGGAAGAACACCCAAGTGAAGCGCGAGATGATGCAGCGCCCACCAAAATGAACATGCCTCGCAGTACGAGCGCGACGGTGATGCCGACTGACAGCACGAATTTCTGTAGTTCCTTCGGCACCGCGAAATTCGACATGATAATGACAAACACGAACAGGTTGTCTATGCTCAGCGAATATTCGGTCAGCCAACCTGAGTAGAACTCGATGGCAGGCTTCGAGCCGGCGAAGAACCACATGAGTCCGCCGAAGATCAACGCCATGACCACGAAGAACGCGATATGCTGCACGCATTCCTTGGTGGAGGGCACATGCGGCTTGCGCCCGATGATGAACAGGTCCACCACGAAGAAGACGGCAAGCACCGCAAACGTGGCGATTTCAAAAACAAGTGGTGTTTCAGCCATAATCCACTATGGTACGGATGCCGTATGACCGGTCGAGAACTATTTGCTCGCCTCCGTCATCTGCCGAAGTTCCTTTTTCAGGTCACGGATCTCGTCACGCAGACGAGCCGCAAGCTCGAATTGCAGTTGTTCTGCGGCGGTATGCATCTGCTCGGACAGTTGTCGAATGAGATCAGCTAGATCCTGTGCGGGCAATCCGGCCTTGAGAATCTCCTCGTGCCGCCTGCCGGATTCCTCCTTGCTGGTATGTGGCACGCCGAGATGCGAATTGCCGGCTTTGTCCGCGTTTCGGTATCCGGTACCGAGCAATGTCTGGGTGTCGACGTCCTCCTTGGCGAGCATGTCGTTGACATCGGAGATCTTCTTGATGAGCGGCTTCGGATCGATGCCATGTTCCTTATTGTAGGCGATCTGGATGTCACGGCGGCGGTTGGTCTCGTCGATGGCCTTGCGCATGGCTTCGGTGATGTCGTCCGCATACATGACGACGGTGCCGGACACGTTTCGCGCCGCACGGCCGATGGTCTGGATGAGCGAACGGTAGGAACGCAGGAAGCCTTCCTTATCCGCGTCGAGGATTGCGACCAATGACACTTCCGGCAGATCGAGGCCCTCTCGTAGCAGGTTGATGCCGACGATGACGTCGATCTTGCCTTCACGCAGTTCACGCAGCAGTTCGACACGACGCAAGGTGTCCACATCGGAATGCAGATATTCGACTTTGATGCCGCGTTCCAGCAGATAGTCGGTCAGATCCTCGGCCATTTTCTTAGTGAGCGTGGTGACCAGCGCACGTTCGTTCCTTGCCACGCGGTCTTTGATTTCGGCAAGCAGGTCATCGATCTGCCCTTCCACCGGCCGCACGTCGATCTGCGGATCGACTAGTCCGGTCGGACGTATGATCTGTTCGACCACGCCGTCGCTCAAACCGAGTTCGTAATCGCCGGGCGTTGCCGACAGGTACACCGTCTGACCGACGCGTTCCTGGAACTCCGGCCATTTGAGCGGTCGATTGTCCATTGCCGACGGCAGGCGGAAACCGTGTTCGACCAGCGTGCGTTCGCGGCTCGCGTCGCCTTCGTACATGGCACCGATCTGCGGCACGGTGACATGTGATTCGTCGATGACGAGCAGGAAATCATCGGGGAAAAAGTCAAGCAGCGTGTGCGGAGGCGTGCCCGGCGCGCGTCCGTCGAAATGCCGCGAATAGTTCTCCACGCCGGAGCATGTGCCGACCTGCGAGAGCATTTCCAGATCGTATGTGGTGCGCATGGTGAGACGCTGCGCTTCAAGTTCCTTGCCTTGCTTATGCAATTCGGCGGTACGCTCGTCAAGTTCCTGTTGGATGGTTTTGAGCGCCCGTTCCATACGTTCCGGTCCGGCAACGTAATGCGAGGCCGGGAAGATGTGCACCTGCGATTCGTGCGCGATCACGTCGCCGGTCAGCGGATGCAGCGTGGAGATGCGGTCGATTTCGTCGCCGAAGAATTCGATGCGGATGGCCAGTTCCTCGTATACGGGGATGATCTCAACGGTGTCGCCGCGCACGCGGAATGTGCCTCGCGTGAAGGCGATGTCGTTGCGCTTGTATTGCATGTCCACGAATTTGCGCAGTAAATCGTCACGGTCGATCTGCTGGCCTTCCTGGAGGAACAGCATACGGCCAGCGTATTCTTCCGGCGTTCCCAAACCGTAGATGCAGGAGACGGTGGCCACGACCACGCAATCGCGACGGGTCAGAAGGTTCGCGGTGGCGGCGTGGCGCAATCGCTCCACATCGTCGTTGATGTTGGAATCCTTCTCGATGTAGGTGTCGGTCTGGGGAATGTACGCTTCCGGCTGGTAGTAGTCGTAGTAGGAAACGAAGTAGCTCACCGCATTGTCCGGCATGAGTTCGCGGAATTCGGCGCACAACTGCGCGGCGAGCGTCTTGTTCGGCTCGATGATAAGCGTCGGTCGCTGCAGACGTTCGATCAGCCACGCTGTAGTGGCGGTTTTGCCGGTGCCGGTGGCGCCCATGAGCACCACGTCGTTCTCGCCATTCTCGATGCGCGTGGCCAGCTCCTCGATGGCCTTCGGCTGGTCGCCTGAAGGCTTATATGGAGATTTGACCACAAACGGCTTGTTCACTCGTTCAATGTTGAATCCCATGGTTCCGTCTCGCTTCCTTACGCCACTGTTCCATCAGCCTATCAACACAGTCGAACATGTGTTCTACATCCTGGGATGAGTCAATCACCGCATCGGCTATGGATTCTCGTGCCGCACGCGTGGCTGATGCGCGATACGCGCCTTCGCCTGTGCCTCACTCATGCCACGGGTGCGCATCATACGTTCCACACGCGTCTGTTCCGGTGCTTCGACTGTTACGATATGGTCGAAACGCATGGGTATGTCATCGATTACTTCCGCCAAAAGCGGAATATCATGTACGACCACGGCATCCGGATTCTTTTCGACCGCCTGCCGTTCCTCCGACAATGCAAGATCGTAGATCAACGGATGTTCGATATCGTCAAGGATTCTACGTTCGGATTCGGCATTCGGATCGGAGAAGACGTGTTCGGACATCCATCGCCGATTAAGACCACCTTGCGCGTTCATCGCATCCGGCCCGAAATGTTCCACGATTCGTTGCAGGCCCACGCTTCCGGGTTCCACGACTTTTCGGGCGAGCACATCATAATCGACAAGCGTCGCGTCCAGTTCACGCAGATGCGTAGCGACGGTGCTTTTGCCGGCGGCGATGCCTCCGGTCAACCCAATTCGAATCATCACAACCGCCATTGTAATGTTTGAGGACTCGCAACATACGCAAATGGCCCCACACCATCAGGTGCGGGGCCATTTATCAGCGGTTTACGCGAATCAGTTTATTTTGATTCGTCGAAACTCACTTGCCGAGCAGCTGGTCGCGCAGAGCGGCGAGCTGGTCGGAATCGGCGAGGGTGCCGTTGGAGGTGTTGTCGGAGGAGTAGTTGGACACCTCTTCGACCTTCTCTTCCTTCGGAGCCTGGCCGTCTTCGGCTGCGGAAGCCTCGGCGTTCTCGAGTTCCTTGGCAACGAATTCCTTGTGCTGCTCCCACAGATCGTGAGCGGTGGCGTACTGGGACTCCCACTCCTCACGCTGCTTCTCGTAACCAGCGATCCACTCGTTGGTTGCCGGGTCGAAGCCTTCCGGATACTTGTAGTTGCCCTGCTCGTCGTACTCTGCCGGCATGCCGTACAGAGCCGGATCGAAGTCCTCGGAAGCCGGATCAACGGAGTCGTTGGCCTGCTTGAGGGACAGGGAGATGCGGCGACGGTCGAGATCGACGTCAATCACCTTGACGAAGACTTCCTCGCCCGGCTTGACGACGGTCTCCGGGTTCTCCACATGGCGGTTGGCCAGCTCGGAGATATGCACGAGGCCTTCGATGCCGTCTTCGACGGAGATGAAGACACCGAACTGAACGATCTTGGTGACCTTGCCCTTGACGATCTGGCCAGGAACGTGGGTGCGGGCGAAGCGCTGCCACGGATCTTCCTGGGTGGCCTTGAGGGACAGGGAGATGCGCTCACGATCGAGATCAACGTCAAGCACCTCGACGGTGACCTTGTCTCCGACCTTGACGACCTCAGACGGGTGATCGATGTGCTTCCAAGACAGCTCGGAAACGTGGATCAGGCCGTCAACACCGCCCAGATCGACGAACGCGCCGAAGTTGACGATGGAGGACACGACGCCTTCACGGATCTGGCCCTTCTTAAGCTGGGACAGGAAGGTCTCGCGCACTTCGGACTGGGTCTCCTCGAGGTACTGGCGACGGGAGAGGACCACGTTGTTGCGGTTCTTGTCGAGCTCGAGGATCTTGGCCTTGATCTTCTGGCCGATGTACGGGGACAGATCGCGGACACGACGCATCTCGACGAGAGATGCCGGCAGGAAGCCACGCAGACCGATGTCGACGATGAGGCCACCCTTGACAGCTTCGATGACAGTGCCTTCGACAACGCCATCGGCTTCCTTGATCTTCTCGATGTCGCCCCAAGCGCGCTCGTACTGTGCACGCTTCTTGGACAGAATCAGACGGCCTTCCTTGTCTTCCTTGGTGACGACAAGGGCCTCAATGGTGTCGCCGACCTCGACGACTTCGTCAGGATCAACGTCCTTCTTGATGGAAAGCTCGCGGGAGGGGATGACACCCTCGGTCTTGTAGCCGATGTCGAGCAGGACCTCGTCATGATCGACCTTGACGACGGTACCTTCGACCAGATCACCATCATCGAAGTTCTTGATGGTGGAATCGACTGCCTTGATGAAGTCCTCTTCGGTGCCGATGTCGTTGATGGCGACCTTGGCGACTTCGTTATTGTTCTCTGCCATTAATGTGGTTTCTTACAAAATAGTGGATGGATAAAATCGTTCTTCAGTTATACGTGTGCGCAAATACACACAAGGCGAAAGTCTACAAGAAGCCATGCACAAAAATCGGGCGTGTCGCATGTCACGACACGCCCGAAAGCACTATCGCGAAACTCACAACTGACGTTCGGCCATCTCCACGACATTCTGCAACAGCATGGCACGCGTCATCGGCCCTACGCCTCCAGGATTCGGCGTATATGCCAAAGCCTTCTCGTAACAGGCTTTATCGACATCACCCTTGACCTTGTATCGGCCGGATTCCTCGTCGAACACGCGGGATACTCCGACGTCGACGAGAATCGACTTCCTTGATGTCTTCCGGTTTGACGAAACCAGCCACTCCCATGGCTGCGACGATCACATCGGCCCGTCGCATGTGTTCACGCACATCCTTGGTTCCCGTATGGCACAGCGTGACAGTGGCGTTGACCGCCTTACGAGTCAACAACAGACCAATGGTACGGCCGATGGTGATGCCACGGCCCAGCACGCACACCTCCTTGCCATCCAAATCGATGTCGTAGGCGCGCAACAGCTCGATCACGCCGCGAGGCGTGCATGGCAACGGCGTGGCAATGTCTCCTCGGGCATGCAGCACAAGTTCGCCGAGATTATACGGATGCATCCCGTCGGCGTCCTTCTTGGGATCGATCAGATCGATGATGGCGTTCTCGTCGATTCCCCTTGGCAAGGGCAACTGCACGATATATCCGGTACAGGCGGGATCCGCATTGAGCTGGCGGACTGCATCGACGACCTGATCGAACGTCGCATTCTCAGGCAGCTCGCGCTTGATGGAATTCACGCCGATTTCGGCGCAATCGGCATGTTTGCCGGCGACATATTTCACGGAGCCGGGGTCTGATCCGACCAAAATGGTACCCAACCCAGGTTGGATTCCCCTCGCCTTCAGCAGTTCCACGCGTTTGGCGAGGTCCGCCTTGGTCCGTGCCGCCACCTTTTTGCCATCAATCCTTGTTCCCATGTGGTCCACTTCCTCGCTAAGTCGCTTGTCGTATTGGCATTTGCAAGTATCGTAGGCTATCTTGGTTTCAGTCGTAAGTCGCGCATGTGCTATATGAGATGGACGCGACCGAAACGACGGACGACCCAAGAGGAAGGCAATCGACATGCGCTCTCACCAGCGTCCATTTTTCCGCATCCTTGCCGCGGGAATCACATTGTGCACGGTGCTGGGCACCGCTTCCTGCTTTGGCGCTTCTTCGGAGCCCGATCAACCAACGGCACCCGACACACCAAAGGAGCAGACCACCCCGATCAACGTGGTGGCGTCGGTCAACCAGTGGGGGGCTTTGGCGGAGCAGATCGGCGGCGTGCACGTCAAAGTCACCTCGATTCTGTCCTCCACAACAGAGGACGCCCACACGTTCGAACCGAAGACCACTGCTGTCGACACCCTGCAGAAGGCACAGGTCGTCGTGTCCAACGGAGCGGGATACGACTCCTGGGCCACAAAAAACCTGGAAAGAGACACCGTTTCCGTTTCGGCCGCGCAAATGGTCGGAGCCGTTGAGGGAGACAATCCCCATCTCTGGTTCTCCAGCGACGCACGCAACGCCATGGCGAAGGAGCTTGCCGACACCTACAGCCGCATCATGCCCAAGCAAAAGAAATACTTCACAAACAAACTCAAGGCGTGGAACAGACGCGAGACGGTAATCGAGAGAAGCATGAAAGAGTTCTCCGATACACATAGGAACGTCTCCTACGCAGCCACCGAGCCGGTCGCATATTATCTGCTCAGCGACATGGGCCTATCCGATAAGACTCCCGAAAGCTACACGCAGTCCATCTCGGAAGGCTCGCAACCCTCGTCCAAGGAACTCCAGGACTTCCAGAAGATTCTGGAGGGGCATCAAGTGGATATGCTGATCAACAATGTTCAGAAGGCGGATGATGCCACAAATATTCTGACCGGCACCGCACACAAATCCGATGTGCCGGTCATCGACGTCACGGAACAGATGCCGGCCGACAGCAAAAGCCTGATTTCATGGATCGCGCAGCTCATCAAGCAAATGAATGAGGCGGTTCCCTCCAAAGATGATGCGACATCATCAGATTCGGACGCTCTCCCTCTGAATCGAATGGCGAGCAGCCGTCGAACGACAATCCCGACTCCGATTCCGACGCCGCAACGCCGGACAACACAGGGCAGACGGACCCCGGTAAATAAAGCCACGGTCATCCTCCCTCCCCCGATTCGCCGATGTCGAGTAATTCCCCGACATCGGCGGACTCTTTTTTCCAGCAACGGTTACGATCCAGGCGGATTCATCACGAGACTTTTCATCGTCCATGCATGCTTCTTATTGAGAATGATTGTCAACACCGTTTGTGAGAATACTATCGTTGACTTATCAAGGGAGCGAGCCATGCACGACAAGGCATCATTCTGTATCGAATTCGACGACGCAGGGGTCTCACGCGGCGGACACATCATCTGGCAGCATGGCACCTTCGTATCCCGCAAGGCTCGGTGACAGCCATCGTCGCACCAACGGAGCCGGGAAAACCACCATGATGAAGGCCGAACTCGGATTGATTCCCATCGCCCACGGCGACATAACCGTGCTCGGCAAGCCGGCCGCGCATGAATCACCGTATAGGGTATGTGCCGCAGAGCTACGCATCCGACATCGAATCGAACATCACCGCCGAACAGTCGGTGCTGCTTGGCCTGACCGGGGCAAGGTTCGGCATTCATCCCATCACCCGCCTGCAAAAAGACAAAGTACGCAATGCGCTGGAATTCGTCGGCATGCAGGACAAGGCGAGATACCGGCTGTCGGAACTCTCAGGAGGCCTGCGGCAACGCGTCGCCATCGCCCAAGCGCTGGTGTCGGACCCCCAACTACTCATGTTGATGAACCGCTCGCCAATCTTGATCTGGCCAGCCAACGCGCCACAGTGCACGTGCTCGCCAAACTCAACCGAGAACTCGGCATGTCCATTCAAGTAGTAGCGCACGATTTGAACATGCTTCTGCCGATTCTCACCGGAGCCGTATATCTGCTCGACGGGCATCCGCATTATGCGAAGATGAACGAGGTACTGGATTCGAAGCTGCTCACCCATCTATATGGCACCACGGTGCAGGTGGTCACCACTCCCCAAGGAGATATGTTCGTCACTCCAAGCGAGGATGAGCCCGATGACATTGACGTCGACGCCCACGCGCCGGAGGAAATCGCAAGATTCCACCAACACAACCGCATTTCGCAGGAGGCATGATCATGAACGAAACCGCTTTCTCCTTCGATCCGGATTGGATGGGCACGCTGACCGCGCCATTCATGACAAACGCTTTCCTCGCCGGCCTGTGCATCGCCTTGGCTGCTGGAGTGATGGGTTACTTCACCATCGCCCGTCATTCCACGTTCGCCGCACATGCGCTGGCGCACATCGGACTGCCAGGAGCGACCGGAGCCGTGCTGTTGGGTCTGCCGGTCAGTGCCGGTCTCGGCGTGTTCGCTCTCGGCGGAGCTTGGTGATCGGCGCACTGGGCAAAAAGGCATCGCAACGCGAAATCGCCACAGGAACCGTATTGGCGTTCGCCACAGGCATGGGTCTGTTTTTCGCACGCTTGTCCAGTTCCGCCTCGCAGCAGATGCAATCGATTCTTTTCGGCTCCATCCTGACGATCACGGACGGCAGATCGTCGGATTTGCGGTTTTCGACGTGTTGTTGCTGGCCGTTTTGGCCGTTATCTATCGACCGCTGCTGTTCAGCTCGCTTGATGAACAGGTGGCGCAGGCAAAAGGCGTGCCGGTGAATCTCATGAACATCTGCTTCATGGCCATTATGGCCGGTGTGATCACCATCGCGGTGCCCGCCGTGGGCACATTGCTGATATTCGCTCTTGTGGTCACGCCCGCCGCGACTGCGAACATCATCTCACGGTCCCCATTCGCCGCGATGGTCGTCTCCACCGTGATCTGTTTGATCTCCATTTGGGGTGGACTGTTGGTTTCCGCCATGTTCCCCGCTCCCCCTAGCTTCATCATCGTGACGATTTCCACACTGTTCTGGATTGTCGCCAAAATAATCGAATCGGCACGCCGCAGGTAGCGAAAGTATCAGCCGATCGGTTCCACCAAGGCGCTGGCGATGGCCGCGATGCCCTCGCCCGAACCGGTGAATCCCATGCCGTCGGTAGTGGTGGCCGTCAGCGACACTTCACAGCCGATGGCATGGCTCAACGCCTGTTGCGCCTCGTCACGACGCTTGCCGATTTCGGACGATTGGCCACGACGACCACGCTTGCGCTCACCGGCCTCATGCCATGCGCACGCAAATACGCAACCGTCGCGCGGAGCATCTCGTCGCCGTGCTTGCCGGCACCGGCGGAATCGGAACCGACACCGAAAAGCATGCCTATATCACCCAATCCGGCTGCGGAAAGCAACGCGTCAATCAACGCATGGGCTGCGACATCACCGTCCGAATCACCTTCGATGCCGTCACCATCCCAACGCAAACAGCAAGCCATAACGGCTTGCCTGCATCATGGGACGCGAATCGATGGGCGTCAAATCCCTGACCGATACGCATGGAAATTCCCTTACTTCTTCTTGGACTTCTTGTTCTCCGCCTCGACGCGCGCCAAAGTGTCCATGGCCGCCTCTTCAGGAGCTTCGGTGTGATGATCCTCGTCGCCAGGGCGCGGCGGTTCATAACCAAGGTTCACGTCAAGCAGACGCTGGGCCTCATTCTCATCAAGATGCTCCGACAACGCGATCTCGGAAGTCAGGATGCTGCGAGCTTGGTGAGCATGCGCTTCTCACCGGCGGACAGCCCATGCTCGTCGACATCACGCTGGGCGAGGTCTCGCACGACTTCGGCGATTTTATTCACATCGCCGGTGGCGATCTTCTCAACGTTCAGCTTGTACCGGCGGGACCAGTTCATTTCCTTTTCGATGATCGGAGTACGCAGAATCTCGAAGACCTTCGCGACCTCCTTGGCGCCGACGATGTCTCGGACACCCACTTTCTTGGCGTTCTCCACCGGAACATTGATGACCAGCCCGTCGGACGACAGCACCGACAGCTGCAGATATTCTCGGGTCACACCCTTGACCGTTCGCTCGGTGATGGCCTCCACCTTCGCTGCGCCGTGACGCGGATAGACGACCATGTCGCCGACCTTGTAACCCATGAATCCTCCGTGAAAAGCTTACACAAAACCCGAATTATTGTGCCATCAGGGTTGGACTTGCCTAAAAATCCGCCAAAAAACCAAAAAAAAGACGCGACACGGGCCAATTTTCAAGCATTTCATGCTTACACTTTTCCCATGGCTACAGAATCCAAGATCAAAGAAGATAGCGTTGCCGTTCCTGTTGCACAGGGCGACCTGGATGCAGTAAGCAACGGTACGTTCTACAATCCACACGAGGTGCTCGGCGGGCATCTCGGTCCCGACGAGCATGAGGATGTCGTCACGATCCGCGTGCTTCGTCCGTTGGCGAAATCCGTGACGATCATCACCGAAAATGCCCGAACCCAGGCGGTGCATGAACACAATGGCGTTTTCATGGCACTCATTCCGGCCATCAAGACCGATGACGGCTTCGACGTGCCCGATTATCGCATCAGCACCGAATATGAAGACGGTTCCACCGTGGTGTCCGACGACCCGTACCGTTATCTGCCCACCATCGGCGATTTGGACATGTACCTGTTTGGCGAGGGACGCCATGAGCGCCTTTGGGAGGCTTTGGGAGCGCGCGTGCTGCGCTATGACGATCCGTTGGGCTCCAATGACGGCGTCAAGGGCGAACAGCTGGTGGGCACCGCATTCACCGTGTGGGCTCCGAATGCCCATGCGGTACGTGTGGTGGGAGATTTCAACGGCTGGAACGGACGCACCCACGCCATGCGTGAACTGGGCTCCTCTGGAGTCTGGGAGCTATTCATTCCTGGTGTCGAAGCGGGAACGATTTACAAGTATGAGATCCTCAACGCCAACAACGAATGGGTCATGAAGGCCGATCCGATGGAGCGTTCGCATGAGATTCCGCCGCGCACCGGTTCCATCGTCGTCGACTCCGTCCATGCGTGGCATGACGAGAACTGGATGGACCAGCGAGCCAAGACCGACCCGCACAACGGTCCGGTCAGCATCTACGAGGTCCATGCCTCTAGCTGGCGCAAGGATGTGAAGAACTATCGCGAACTGGCCGACAAGCTGGTCCCCTACGTCCAGAAGGAAGGTTTCACCCATGTGGAATTCATGCCGCTGGCCGAGCATCCCTTCTCCGGCTCGTGGGGTTATCAGGTAACCGGCTATTACGCGATTGATTCGCGCCTTGGCGGCCCTGACGACTTCAAGTATCTCGTCGAGAAGATGCACGAGGCCGGCATCGGCGTAATCATGGACTGGGTTCCGGCGCATTTCCCGAGGACGCGTTCGCCCTTGGCAGATTCGATGGCACGCCTCTGTACGAGGATCCGGACCCGACCCGTGGCGAGCATCCGGATTGGGGCACCTACGTGTTCAATTTCGGACGCCGCGAAGTGCGCAACTTCCTGGTGGCCAACGCCTGCTTCTGGCTGGACGAGTACCATATCGACGCGCTGCGCGTGGACGCGGTCTCCTCGATGCTGTACTTGGATTACAGCCGCAAGCCGGGCCAGTGGCATCCGAACATCTACGGTGGACGAGAGAACCTCGAGGCCATCGACTTCCTCAAGGAAGCCACGGCGACCGCGTACAAGAACAATCCGGGCATCATGATGATTGCCGAGGAATCCACCGCGTATCCCGCATCACCGCACCGACCGATGCCGGCGGTTTGGGCTTCGGCCTCAAGTGGAACATGGGTTGGATGCACGACACCCTGCAGTATCTGCACGAGGAGCCGATCAACCGTAAGTGGCACCACAACGAGATCACCTTCTCCATGGTGTACGCATACTCGGAGCATTATGTGCTGCCGATCAGCCACGACGAGGTCGTGTACGGCAAGGGCTCGCTGTTCGGCAAGATGCCGGGCGATGACTGGCAGCGCTATGCCGGCGTGCGCGCGCTGTTCGCCTACCAGTGGGCCCATCCGGGCAAAAAGCTCTCCTTCATGGGCAATGAGGTGGCGCAGTACGGCGAATGGGATCATGACGGTTCGGTGGATTGGGATGCTCTCAATTGGCCTGACCACCGTGGCGTACAGAAGCTCGTCGCCGACCTGAACACCCTGTACAAGGCGTCTCCCGCATTGTGGAGCCAGGACTTCGATCCTGCCGGATTCCAATGGCTGACCAGCGATGACGCCGACCATAACACGCTCAGCTTCGTGCGTATCGGCAAGGATGGCGAGCAGATGGTCGTTGTCGTGAACTTCTCGGGCGAGGCATGGGAGGATTACCAGGTTCCGCTCACCAAGGGCGGCAAGTGGACCGAAGTGCTGACCACGGACGATAAGAAGTACGGCGGTTCCGATATTCACAACGGCACCTTCAAGGCGGTCAAGGGTGAGTATCATTCCCGTGATTGGTCCGCGAAAATCACCGTTCCGGCACTGGGAGCAGTATTCTTGAAGCCGGAACTCTGAGAAAGGCGGAACGCTATGCTCAATTCATCAGCACAATCCACAGTAATTCCACGTACCGTTCTGGTGGTCGAAGATGAACCGACCTTGGCCACCGCCATCGCGCAGCGCATCACTGCGGAGGGTTGGACCGCGCGCGTGGCTTCCGACGGCGCCAGCGCCGTCCAGGCCGCTTCCACACTCCGTCCGGATCTGGTCATCATGGATATCATGCTGCCCGTGATGGATGGTCTTGAGGCCACCAAGCGCATCGTGGCTGAACGTCCTGTGCCTGTGCTGATTCTGACGGCGCGAGACGACGAGGCCGACAAGGTCATCGGTCTTGGTGCCGGAGCCGACGATTACATGACCAAGCCGTTCTCCATGCGCGAGCTCATCGCCCGGTGCAAGGCGCTACTTCGTCGTGTGGACAGGGCGAAGGTCATCGCCAAGAACTCCGAAAACGAGAAACTGCTTGATTTCGGCTCTCTGGTCATCGATCCGGCCCAGCGTATCGTCACCGTCAATGGGGAGCAGGTGCATTTGACCCCAACGGAATTTGATTTGCTGGCCACTTTGGCCCGCAAGCCGAAGTCCGTGCTCACTCGCGAGAAGCTGCTCGAGGAAGTGTGGGATTGGGTGGATGCGTCCGGCACCCGTACTGTGGATTCGCATGTCAAGGCGCTACGTCACAAGCTGGGTTCGAAGACCATTCGAACCGTGCATGGCGTAGGCTACGCGTTCGAACCGCCGGAAGAATAGTATGATGCGCTAAGATTTGGTGGTATGCGTACCACTGATTCAAAACCAGGGCGTTCGGTCAATCCGTTGGATACCGACGCCCTATTGGTTTGTTCTCTTCGCTCAAAATGGAATTGAGCGTGCTGATCACCATTTCCACCATCATCGCATTCATCATGGCTTGGTTCCTGCTCAAAGTCGGATTGAGCCTGTGGATAGCCATGCCGATCACCCTTGCCGTGGCTTTGGGCATCACCTATTTCTTCTCTAGAGGACTCACCTCTCCCCTGCGCGAGATGCGGGATGCCGCGGAAGCTATGGCGGACGGCGACTACACCGTCCGGGTGCATGTCGATGCCAACAGCCGCGACGAAGTCGGACAGCTGGCTTTGTCTTTCAATGAGATGGCGGAGGAACTGCAGCATGCCGACCAGATGAGACGGGACATGGTAGCCAATGTGAGCCACGAGCTGCGTACGCCTGTATCCGCATTGCAGGCCATGGTCGAGAACATGGCCGACGGCGTTGTGGAACCGACCCCATCGAATCTGGAAAGCATTCTCAACCAAACGCACCGTTTGTCGGATCTGATCGCGTTTCTGCTTGATTTGTCCCGCATGGAAGCCGGTGCGGCGAGCCTGCAGATCGATAAATTCAATTTCGCGGATTTCATCGACGAAACCGTGGAACCGTTGGAAATCGCCGATGCCGGGCATGCCCACAATATCGAAATCCACGTGCCCGACGACATCGAAATGGAAGGCGATCAGGATCGTCTGCGCCAGTTGTTCACCAATATCATCGCCAATGCGCTCAAACACTCCGCAGACAATACCGCGGTGCTCATCGAAGCGCATGAAAACAAGGATTTCGGCACGATTGTGACGAATGTCGTCAACTTCGGCTCGCAGATTCCCCAAGAAGCGCGGTCCGATATCTTCCGTCGATTCGTCAAAGGCAAGACGGGACCAGGTACCGAATCGGGAGGAACCGGTCTTGGACTGTCAATCGCCCGATGGGCGGCGCAGTTGCATGGCGGCACGGTACGAGTGGTGGATGATCCGCGCGGCGCCGATTTCGAAATCACTTGCCGAAATATCACATTTCCGATGACGAGTGACGATTTACGCCGTCAAAGGTCTGCCGGCCGGAGTGTGTGCCAACGCCAGCACGGTAATGACCAAAGCTCCCTGTGAAGTTAGAGCGTCAACACAACGACGCATGGTGGCTCCAGAGGTGACGATGTCATCCACCAGAATCACCGCCTTGTTTTGAAGGGTGACGCCCGGACGAACCATGACATGCCCCTTAAGGCGTTGCGCCTCTGTTCCGTGCCCTTGGTCTCGACGGATTTGCCTTTGATTCCTTTGTTCGTCAACGCATCGCATACCTGTACGCGGAAACCTGTCCGGCACCGTAGAAACGCCGACAACCGTTTTGCCAGCGGCATCATGTGCCGTCGTCCGCGCTGACGCATGGAAGCAATCGACGACGACGCGGGAACGACCAGTATGGTATCGCAGATCTCACGAACGCCATCCATGGCGTCAATCACACCGGCGCGTTCCGCAAGCCTGCACAACGCATCCGAGAACGGACGGTCGCATTCCTCGTCTCCGTGGTCTTTCCATGCCAGAATCGACTGTCTGGCGGCACCCCGATACCATCCGCACGCGAACCATCGACCCATCTCAGCCGTTTCCAATGGTTGGGACAGTTCGCAGTCGAATGACGCAAGACAGGCATCGCACAACACGTCATCAGGCTTGTCGCATCCCGCACAGCCTCGTGGGAACAACAGATTCGCCATATGCGCGAATGAACCCGCCATCAGATTCACGCCGGCTCCGTCATCGGGACAATCTGGCAATGATCTCGCCGCATAATTTCACGGTATCCGCGGGACCGTTCACTTTGACAGCCCTTGTGCCGGCCTTCGCCGCGGGATAATCATTGCGTCGGGTTCCATCCGGTCTCCGATGAACACGATCTGGCCGACCTCGATATCGAGAATATCCGCGAGTTCACGGACGGCGAACGACTTATCGACGCCACGCTGCGAGATATCAACACTGCTGGAGCCTCCAGGTCTTACTTCAAGATTCGGTAGTTCGGCAGCAACCGCACAGGCCAATCGGTTCTTCTTCTCGTTGGTGGGGTCCCAAGCCTCCTTGCCTCGACGGGGGCAAGCTGCCCCAATGCGGAAAAGGTGATCTGACTGCCTCTGTCCTCGATGCGCTCGCCCCAGACATGAGTGGCCCAAATGCCTTGCTCACGAGCATTCCGTTCCAGCGATTCCTTCGCCTTGGCACGGTCCTCGTCGCTTAGATCGTGGGAGAACACTTTCCCCCACCGTTGCCCGTCCCACCGGTAGTAGCGGGTTCCGCTGGTCGGCATGAGGTGAAGTTTCGACTTGTCGGCATGGTCGGACAGCCTGTCCACCACCTGACTTTGCAGCAACGAGTATTTGCCGCCGGTGATCACCGCGACGTCAATCAATGATGTCAATGCAGAGAAGCATTCGGCCATGTCCGCTTTCATAGGTTTCTTGGACCGCGCCAACGTGTTGTCGAGGTCAAACCCAATCAGCCGCGCGCCTTCGCACAGCATGTTGACATCAACGATGTTCCAATAAGGTACGGAAATATCCGCCATGATCATTTCTCCCCTTGTCGAGCAGCCCATACCATGGTATCGCATGTTTCGAATAAGCCCTGATAAGGTAGAAACCATGCAACAGATGCCTTGGGAGACCCCGATATACCGCAACCGCCATGGACGTGGCACGCGTACGCCCATGTTTGGTACCAGACTGCCCCGGTACCGTACCAGAAGCGGTATGTTCGACGATATGCTGGTGGCGCAAATCCGCAGACTCAACGGGGCATGGCCTGAGCTCATAGCTCCGGTCCAATTCGCTGTGGAGGATGTTCCGCCATCCGATCCCGCGCCTTGGGAGGACGTTCCGCATCTTGGATCGCAGTCATTTCCCGCCGGGCACGGCATTCCACCCCGTATCGTGCTGTACCGCATGCCGCTGCAATCGCATGCCCGTAACCGTATGGACCTGCAATTCGCAATCAGGGACGAGGTGGTCTCACGTCTGGCGGAAATCTACGGACGCGTCCGGAAGAAATAGATCCTGATTGGGGCATGTGACTTTCAACGGACAACAGTCATATCCTGATTCGCCCAGACCTGCTCTCTGGCCTCCTTCAAATCGACGGCGCATGATGGCAAGTCCGGCGAGTTTCGCACCGGACACATCTTTCTGTCCGACACGAAGATTCCAGACCACGGCTTGGGCGGGATCCTTCAAACGGATGGCGGCGACATCGCCATCATTAATATCGGCGATGCGCACCGACGTCGAAGCCGAGGGACGGATGGCGATTTCACGCCTGTCCACTTGTTTGCCGTCCGTGTCGTAAGCCGTCATGATCGCTGTCCGATCCTCATCCGCGGTGTTGACGAAGCCTACCGTCGCGGTGGATTGGTCAGGAACCGCGATGGCGGAGATCTTCGCCGGAGCGGACGCATTGACTAGGGCGAAATCGGATTGTCCATCGGGGCCATCGTCTGAAATCTTCGCCGTGGCAGACACCGGTTCGGAAGCGGCTATGGCGATGCCGGTAGCGGATTTTGGAACGTCTCCAAGATCGATGGCGGACGCGCGGTTCGCCTTCAGCTCCTGCTGATTGGTCTGCTGTGCCCCCTTGGAGTCGATCCAGGATACGGTGACATCCGTTTTGCGGGACGTATACAGGTACAGTGTCGCATGGTCTCCGCCATTCAACCGTAGAGGGCCAGAGATTCGCGAAAGCGTTATTCGGAAGCGCATAATCCGATCCCCTTGGGGTCAATCCGTCCATGGAGACGGTGCGGACGATTGCGGCCACAGGAGTGTCAGTTCCAGTCACCGTGGC
>ENA-OQDF01000041-OQDF01000041.1-human-gut-metagenome-genome-assembly--contig:-NODE-41-length-37429-cov-2.170688_pt1 | contig 37429 bp, 38 predicted proteins | sample MGYA00242769_ERZ504597 | MGnify/ENA primary metagenome ERZ504597 (study PRJEB26092, sample SAMD00036305) | human gut metagenome | host: Homo sapiens | study: EMG produced TPA metagenomics assembly of...
AACAAACAGAAAACCCCTCGATCAAAAGGAGAACCTCATGATTAAAGAAGCTATTCAGAAAGTATCCCAAAAAGAAGACCTTCCTTATGAAGAAGCAGAAGCGGTCATGGACGAAATAATGAGCGGTCAAGCAACCCCTGTTCAAATGGCCGCATATCTAACCGCGCTTTCCATGAAAGGAGAAACTATTGACGAAATTACTGCCTCTGCTGCTGGCATGCGCGCTCACTGCATAAAACTACTGCATGAAGTTGACGCGCTCGAAATTGTAGGAACTGGTGGCGACGGCTCTAATTCCTTCAATATATCTACCACCGCATCCTTGGTTATAGCAGCTGCCGGAGTTCCCGTTGCAAAACACGGAAATCGAGCTGCCTCTTCGAAATGCGGTGCCGCTGATGTTTTAGAAGAACTCGACGTTAAGATCGACATCACTCCTGAGCGAAGTGCCGAGTTGCTGAAACAGATCAATATTTGTTTCTTGTTCGCCCAGAATTACCACATTGCAATGAAATACGTTGCCCCTGTTCGAAAAGTACTCGGCATTCGCACCGTATTTAATATTCTTGGCCCTCTCAGTAATCCTGCAGGTGCAAATATGGAACTTATGGGATCTACGACCAGGAATTAGTTGAACCACTTGCCCAGGTAATGATGAAGTTAGGCGTTCGTCGCGGCATGGTGGTATACGGACACGATAGCTTAGATGAAATATCAATGGCAGGTCCCACCAGTGTTTGCGAAATAAAAGACGGATGGTTCCAATCGTACGAAATAACCCCCGAACAGTTTGGCTATACCCGCTGCAGTAAAGAGGACTTAGTGGGCGATACTCCCGAAGTCAATGCCGCTATTACGCGCACTATCCTCGAAGGAAAAGACCGCGGTCCAAAACGCTGTGCGGTGTGCCTCAACGCAGGAGCTGCACTCTATATCACGGGAGCAGCAGCAACCATGGAAGAGGGAGTTCGTCTCGCCGAACAAATCATTGACGAAGGTAAAGCAGCTGACAAACTCGAAGAATTTATCAAGGAGTCGAACCGATGAGTTGCGCTATGCATTCCCCTTGTATATCTCAGTCCCCACAAAATAATATTCTCGAAGAAATTGCCGCAAAAACACGTCAGCGCATAGCTGAAGAACGCCAAGAGGTATCAGACTCGGAGTTAGAACAGCAAGCTTACGAAATAGCACAAAAAGAGCTTGCCCAAGAAGGGGCTTTTATCTTCCCTTTCGAAAAAGCTCTTGCAAAACCGAACGTTTCTTTTATCTGCGAGGTGAAAAAGGCATCCCCTTCAAAGGGAATCATCGCTCAAGAATTCGATTATCTTGAAATCGCTCAATCCTACGAAAAGGCAGGCGCTGATGCTATTTCCTGCTTGACAGAGCCATATTACTTTCTTGGTTCAAATGAATACTTGAAAGAAATTGCAAAAACGGTATCCATACCCCTTCTACGTAAAGACTTCACCGTGGATGCCCGCATGATTTACGAAGCAAAAGTTCTTGGCGCGAGTGCGATCCTGCTGATCTGCGCGCTCTTAAACGACGAAGAGCTTGAGTGCTTTCTCACGCTTTCTCACAACTTGGGACTTTCTGCCCTCGTAGAGGCGCATGACGCTTCCGAAATAAAGAGAGCTCTTGCTGCGGGAGCACGCATTATTGGAGTAAACAACCGCAATCTAGTCAATTTTGAAGTAGATACAAAAACAGTATGCGCCTTCGCAAATATGCAGGTAACAATGTGCTCTTTGTTTCTGAGAGTGGGATTAAAACACGCAGTGATGTAACTCAACTAGAAACTCTAGGAGTTGATGCCCTCCTTGTAGGCGAAGCACTGATGAAAAGTGCCCGCAAAGATGAAAAGCTTGCCGAACTTCGCGGAAGAGAGACTCTCTCCAAAACAGAACCGCACTCCAAAACGGAACCGCTCCCCAAAGCTCGCCTCAGCGATAAATCTACGAATGCCGCCCCATGCTCGGACAACGAAACTAGTTCGAATTCTTCCAATTCTTGTGCTCGTGAAGCGTTTTTGCGCATCTCCTCGCACCAACGATTTTGCCTTTTCAAATCGATTTGATCCTCAGGCAATTATGCAACGCAGGAAAAAGCTTCGTGCCCTTTTCGAAGATGCCACCTTGCAAGCCAAAGTGGCTACCTCTACGACGGACAGTAATCAATCAGAAGGTATCCATAACATTTCCTACCTGAAAGCATGCGGTATGACTCGCGCTGAAGACATCGACGCAGTAAATGAAGCCCATCCCGACTTCTGCGGCTTTGTCATAGAATGCCCTCAAAGCAAGCGAAGTGTTTCCGAACAGCAGCAAAAAGCACTCGTAGAACGACTTGATCCCGATATTTTTGCAGTAGGTGTTTTTGTTGATGCACCTTTGGAATTAATAGAGCGCCTTGCCAAAGAAGGAAGCATTGATGCCGCACAGCTTCATGGAAATGAAAGTGAAGCGTATCTTGATGCCCTGAGATCCGTTGTGACCTACTGCTCATAAAAGCCTTTCAACTCAAGACGAACGCCAACGCCTCAAGCGCCGTATGCACCTCTGACACCTCAGACGCCACAACGATAAAGAAGTACTTTCTGACGCCTACGCTTCTTCAGCAGATATGATTCTTATCAATAGTGGCGCTGGAAGCGGAATACCGTTTAGATGGTCGGCGCTCGCAAACTTTAATCGCCCGTATTTTCTTGCCGGCGGACTTACCCCTGAGGCTATTCCAGAAGCATTCGCTCAACTTCATCCTTGGGGAATTGACATGAGTAGCGGACTTGAAACCGATGGATTGAAAGATAAGACAAAAATAGCTGCAGCTGTCTTAGCAATAAAAAACTCCCAACAATTACCTCGCACTAAAGGAGAACCTTTGATGACAAACGGACGATTTGGAATCCATGGAGGACAATATATCCCCGAAACCTTAATGAACGCCATCATTGAGCTTGATGAAGCCTACACCCACTTCAAAGATGATCCCGCATTTAAGGCAGAACTTCAGCAGCTTCTTAATGACTATGCAGGACGTCCTTCCCGTCTATATTTCGCCCAGCGAATGACTAAAGATTTAGGGGGCGCCAAAATATACCTCAAACGTGAAGACTTAAATCATACAGGCGCTCACAAGATCAATAACGTATTAGGACAAGCACTCCTCGCTAAAAAGATGGGCAAAACGCGCTTAATCGCCGAAACAGGCGCAGGACAGCATGGTGTTGCCACCGCAACAGCAGCAGCTCTACTCGATATGGAATGCGTGGTCTATATGGGTAGAGAAGATACTGAACGTCAAGCGCTCAACGTGTATAAAATGCGACTGTTCGGTGCTGAAGTTCGCCCCGTTGATTCGGGAACGGGAACTCTTAAAGATGCCGTAAGTGAGACTTTTCGTGAATGGACAAGTCGAATTGATGATACCATTACTGCCTTGGTTCTTGCATGGGCTCTCACCCTTTCCCCACAATAGTGCGTGATTTTCAAGCAGTAATTTCGGCAGAAATTAAAGACCAAATGAAAGAACTTGAAGGAAAACTACCCGATGTCGTTATGGCTTGCGTTGGTGGAGGATCTAATGCGATTGGATCTTTTTATCACTTTATTCAACATCCAGAAGTAAGGCTCATTGGATGCGAAGCGGCAGGACGCGGTGTTGATACTTTCGAAACTGCCGCCACTATCGCAACTGGAAAACTAGGTATTTTTCATGGCATGAAAGCTATTTTTGCCAGGATGAACAAGGACAGATTACACCAGTCTATTCGATCTCTGCCGGGCTTGATTACCCTGGAATTGGACCAGAACATGCCGCCCTTCACGATGCGGGTCGGGCAGAATATGTTGCTATTACTGACGAAGAAGCAGTTGATGCTTTTGAGTACCTCTCTCGCCTTGAAGGTATTATTCCCGCGATCGAAAGCGCCCATGCCGTTGCTTATGCACGAAAGCTTGCTCCTACCATGAGCCCCGATCAAAGCATCGTTATTACGCTTTCAGGCCGTGGCGACAAAGATTGCGCAGCAATCGCTCGATATAGAGGTGAAAATCTCTATGAATAGAACCTTTAAGCGCATCATGCAAAGTCTTAATCCCTCTACCCATGCCCATCACCAAGGAGAATAACCATGAGTACTATAGCTCGTGCTTTTGAAAATGGAAAAGCCTTTATCCCCTTTATTACGTGCGGAGATCCTGATCTAGAAACAACCGAACAGCTAATCTATGTCATGGAACGCGCAGGTGCAGACCTTATCGAACTCGGTATTCCCTTTTCGGATCCTACCGCAGAAGGCCCTGTGATACAGGAAGCAAACATTCGCTCGCTTTCTTCAGGAACTACTACCGACAAAGTGTTTGATCTCGTACAAAAAGTGCGAACACGATCTGCGATTCCCCTTGCATTCATGACCTACGCCAACGTGATTTTTTCTTACGGGATAGAAGCGTTTGTACAAAAAGCAGCCGAGGTTGGCATCGATGGCATTATTTTGCCCGATGTCCCCTTTGAAGAAGCTGATGAATTTGATGTACCTTTCGCCGCCGTGGGAATCGATCGAATTTCTATGATTGCCCCTACCTCCCATGAACGCATCGCTGCTATTGCGCAGAAAGCTCGCGGGTTTGTTTACTGCGTATCTTCCCTAGGAGTTACAGGTGTGCGCTCCAACATTACAACCGACATTGCAAGCATGGTAGCACTCGTAAAGCAACAGCAAGATATTCCCTGCGCTGTGGGATTCGGAATATCCACTCCCGAGCAAGCGCGTAATATGGCCGCTCAAAGCGATGGTGCTATTGCAGGAAGCGCCATTGTGAAACTTGCGCCCAATACGGAAAAGACTGCGTGCCTTATGTTGAAGAATACGTGCGTTCCATGAAAGAGGCAGTCAACCAGGCACAGTAGCTACGAAGTGAAAAAGAAGAAGCCTACGCTGTACTCGAACAAAAGAATACCTAGGCTACACCTGAACGAAAAGCAAACCTGGGCTGCACCTGAGATCTCCCTTTCCAGCAACAAAAAGCCGCTTTTCTGAATATCCCCCCTACAAGCAAGTGAGACTGAAAACTTTTGCTTTCAGTCTCACTATCGAGGTTCAGTTCATTTCAGCGACTTTTTTAAGTTCAATATCTCAAAGGCAAGAGAAATTCTAGAGTTCGATTGATGAACTAATGGGCTGCCCATTAAATTAGCGACCCTTTGCCATCTTTGCTGCAATCTCTTCAGGAGAAAGCTGGGTTTCTTCAAAGATGCTGTCGGAATCCAATCCGAATGCAGTGTGCAAGCAGCGAACTGCTGTTTGAACTTGGCTGCCCTCTACCACTACCGAAATGCGGATAGGACTGGTAGAAATCATCATGATGTTAACGTTGTTTTCCGCCAACGCCGCAAAAGCCTTAGCAGCAACACCAGGACTAGACTTCATGCCTGTGCCTACCAACGAAACCTTAGCAATATTGTCGTCCATCAAAGAAGTGGCCCCAAATTGCTGGGTAATGCGCTCCACTGCTGATAATGCTTGTTCTTTCTGAGAACCAGGGAACGTAAAGGAAATATTTGCCTTTCCGTCATTGGTAACGTTTTGAATGATCATATCGACCGAAACATCGCTTGAAGCAAGAATAGAAAATACTCGCGCCGCGATACCTAGTTCATCAGGAAGACCACGAAGGGTAATTTTCATTTCGGACGTATCGTGTGCAATACCAGAAATAACTGCCTGCTCCATAGAAGGAACGACCTCCTTGATAAGTGTGCCTTCTTCATCCGAGAAAGCAGAACGGGAATGAATTACCACCTTATATTTACGCGCAAACTCTACCGCGCGAGCCTGTAAAACGCCTGCGCCACCACTCGATAACTCGAGCATGTCATCGTAAGAAATACAGCTCAACTTACGAGCACGCGGAGCAACACGCGGATCGGCAGTGTAGATGCCTTCAACATCGGAATAAATCTCACACACATCCGCATTAATACCGTAAGCAAGCGCAACTGCCGTCGTATCAGATCCGCCACGACCAAGCGTAGTAATATCGCCGTTTTCAGAAACCCCCTGAAAACCAGCAACCACCACAATGGCACCCGTAGAAAGGGCTTTTCGGATTTTATCAGCATCGATACCTTCGATTTTGCACTAGAAAAATCGTTATCAGTGGTAATTCCAGCCTGCCAACCCGTAAAGCTTACCGAGTTATATCCCAACGCCTGAATAGCCATTGCAAGCAACGACATACTTACCTGCTCTCCCGTAGAGAGCAGCATATCCATTTCTCGTTTGGAAGGATGATCGTTTAGCGCCGCCGCCAAACCAACCAATTCGTCAGTTGTTTTACCCATTGCAGAAACAACCGCCACCACGTCATTGCCTTGCTGCTTCATGGCAATAAGACGTTTTGCTACATTTTTAATTCTTTCAGGGGAAGCAACAGAGGTTCCGCCAAATTTTGAAACTATTAACGCCATGATCTTCTTTCTCGCAAGAGAACAATGGGTATATAGTACCAAAAAACCTCCTTTGCAAAGGAGCGAGATCATATGCGGTATTACAAGCAGAAGAAGCGGAAAGAGATCAAAGAAATACCGAACGAAAATCAGCACCACTCGCATAGCGAATGAACTGTTTCGGACGCTTTGCGTCCTCAACTGGGTTGAAGACCTAGAATACAAAACGCGACAAGTGTTGTCGGCGTTTTCTCTTTTAATAGTTATGGCTGGTGCTGCTAGCAGATAGAATTGTCAGCAGCTGATAATACTAACAACTGGTATTGCTAGTAGTATCGTTTAAGCATATTTCACCATTACGGTATTCATTTGTTGGCAACCAATTCACATTGATCAACGCAATCTTCCATGGCGTCCAACAAACGCGTCCAAACTATTACGCGCATGCTATGTTCGCGTTCTTCGGTGTAGAGCTGACGAATAAGCTTGATGTAGAGCTCATCTGCTTCATCTTCAAGCTGATTGACCTGATATATAAGAGACTTGAAAGTGTTTGATTTTTTGCAATTGCGAAAATCCGCCATAGCATTAGACAATGCTTCGCAAGAGCGAACGATAAGCTTTACGAACTTCTTAGCATCGTCATGCATAAAGTGGATATCGTACATATAGAATCGCTGAATAATCTCCTCAGTAAGATCGATTACCTCATCCAGATTTTCCGCGATACCAATAACATCTTCGCGATCAATAGGTGTCACAAAGTCGGTAATGAGGCTTTCAAAAATACTATGGCAAACTTCATCGGCTTCTCGCTCAAGAGCATGAGCACGACCGAGGCGCTTTTCAACTTGCTCCACTGACTCAAACTCGTCAACGATTTCCTTTAAGAGCTTAGCTTCCTTTACGGCGATTTCTGCCTGAGCCTCAAAAGCATCGTAGTAATCAAACTTTTTCTTCTTTTTCTTAAGTTCTTTCTTTGCCAGCTTCGCCACCGTAATCCCCCCTCGTATGTTTCAAGAAACAATTCGTTAATAATTGTAAACGCTCATACGAGTTCTTTTAACAATTTCTTGCCCGCCTTTTGTAATTTCTTTTTCAGCTCGTTGAAAACACACGCAACACCACGAACGCAAATTCAACAGCGCCAACACAAACACGACGCTGCTAACTTTTTAGCAAAAAGCAAAATTCGGCATTTTCTCTTTTTAACAAAAATATGCAAAAACGCGACGTTGCTCATCTGCGATGGTAGTAAGCGAATTGTGCCCTGGAAGTACAAGGGTATCGTTAGGAAGTTGCGACAAACGACGAAGGGAAGCGCGCATTTGCTTATCATTGCCCCCTTCAAAATCGGTTCTTCCAATCGAACCGCAGAAAAGCGTATCTCCCGAAATCAGCACATTGGCACCATCGAGATATTTACCCTTTTCTGCATCGAGGAATAAACAAATTCCTCCTGGGGTATGCCCTGGAGTGGCAATAACTTTCCATGACATATTCCCCAACTTCACCGTATCCTTATCCTTCAGCTGAACATCAACCTTACAGGATTCGGCTGGCGGAAAATCTTTTGGTTGATTTTCTATCACGGGGGTATCTATAGCCGAAGCATACACAGGTGCTCCCGTTTTGTCCTTGAGCGCCTTGAGGGCACTGGTGTGGTCAGCATGGTGATGGGTTACCACAATTGCATCTACGTTGCGATTGCCGACCATCTTCAAAATTGCATCAGCATCATGAGAAGGATCTACTACAAAAGTGAAATCCCCATCAGAAATTACAAAGGTATTGTTGGCAATTGGACCAAGCACGGTATATTCAATATCCACGCAAGCGCCTGTCACTACAAGATTGCGCCCCTTGCGTTTTACTTGTATCTTCATTTACGAAATCCCTTCAATTCTCCTATTTTGAAGCATTGCCAGGCATCATGCGGCGTGCATCAAAAACGCCCTCAACCGCTTGAAGCTTTGACAAGATGCGCTCAATTTTACTGATATCAGAAATCTGGAAACAAGAAACGCATTTCCGCCATGCCGTCTCGATGCGTTGTCGAAGAAACATTGAGCATATTTGCGCCATATTCCGACAAAACTGAAGCAACATCGATAAGTAAGTTCATACGATCGAGCGCTTCAACGATGATTTCCACGTTATAGATTGCATCAGGAACACTGTCTTCCCAATGTACTTCAATAATTCGCTCAGGGTGCTGCTTGAGTTCTACTGCGTTAGGGCAGTCTTCGCGATGAACCGAAACGCCACGACCACGAGTAACAAAGCCGATAATCTTATCTCCCGGAACAGGATTGCAGCAACGCGACAAACGCACTAACACATCATCTATTCCACGCACCACGACACCATTAGAAGCATGGGTTTCATGTTTCTTGGGTCGTTTCACGCTGGTGAGCATAGGGGCATCTTGCCAGTCGAAGAAGCAGACATTCCCACAAGAGGCTTTTCTGCCTCTTCCGTACCTTTATCCACCAAGATTTTCAGCATGCGGTTTGCTACGTGCATCGGGTTTTCTTTACCCGAACCGATATTAACCAGCATGTCGTCTGCGCTCTTGAAGCCCATCGCTTCAGCAACCTGCTTCATCGCACGCATACTCTGAGCTGACGAAATACCTAAACCGTGCTTGCGCATTTCATGAACCAGCTTATCGCGACCTGTCTGCAAATCGTCCGAACGGCTCATCTTTGAAAAATACGAGCGGATCTTCGAACGAGCAGAAGGTGTCTTTACGATATTGAGCCAGTCGCGAGAAGGAGTAGCGCTCTTCTGTGTCAAAATTTCTACACGATCACCCATTTGAAGCTGATAGCTCAATGGAACGATAGATCCATTTACCTTTGCTCCCACACAATGGTGACCTACTTCGGTATGGATGGCGTACGCAAAATCCACCGGCGTTGATCCAAAACGCAAACTCATTGCTTTACCCTTTGGAGTAAAGACGAAAACTTCTTTTGGATCGAGATCGGTTTTTAAGGATTTTAAGAACTCGCGCGAATCCTTCGTTTCGTCCTGCCAATCGACCATTTCACGAAGCCAAGCAATCTGCTTATCAAACGAATCTGATCCCTTGCCGCCCTTTTCCTTATAGCGCCAATGTGCCGCAACGCCATATTCACTCATACGGTGCATTTCTTCGGTGCGAATCTGCACTTCAAGCGGGCGCCCTGTTGGGCCAATAACCGTAGTGTGAAGACTTTGATACATATTGAACTTTGGCATTGCAATGTAGTCTTTAAAACGACCAGGCATTGGATGCCATAAACTATGCACGGCGCCAAGAGCTGAATAGCAATCCTTAACCGAGGTGGTAATGATGCGCACCGCACTCAGGTCATAGATTTCAGAAAACCCTTTACCGCGCTTAGTCATCTTCTGATAGATGGAATATAAGTGTTTTGGACGCCCCATAATCTGGCTTCCACCCCGATTTTCTCCATTTCACCATGGAGAATACCAATAATGGTTTCCAGGTATTCCTCGCGTTCTTTGCGTGTTTCAGCAACCATTCGAGAAATCTGTTTAAACTTCGTGGGCTCAAGATAGAAGAAAGCTAAATCCTCTAACTCCCACTTTATGGAGCTGATACCTAGGCGATGAGCAATTGGCGCATAAATCTCCAAGGTCTCACGCGCCTTAAAGATACGACGATCTTCACGAAGAGCCGAAAGAGTACGCATATTATGCAAACGTCTGCAAGCTTAATAACCACAACGCGGATATCTTTGTTCATGGCTATAAGCATCTTACGGAATGTCTCAGCCTGTTCGTCCGAGAGCGTCTCAACGGAAAGTTTCGTGATCTTAGTTACGCCATCAACCAGATTAGCAATTGCTTCACCGAAAAGCTCGGTAACTTGTTCTTTAGTTGCAACCGTATCTTCAACCGTATCATGCAAAAGAGCAGCACAGAGGTTTCCACATCCATATGAAGGTCAGCCAAAATAATGGCAACTTCTACAGGATGGATAACAAATGCCTCGCCTGATTTGCGTTTTTGACCAGCATGCATCTCGTCAGCAAAGCGAAAGGCTTTTTCAAGTAAGGCTCGGTCTTTATCGTCTAAATACGAAGAGGTTAAACGTTCTAACTCTAAAAAGCGCTCTTTAGGATCTGAACCAACAGGGGCAGACGTGGATGATTTAATGGTGGGATCAACGGCTGAAGGAACCAAACCCACTTGATGAACGTGAGAAGAATTTGCCATGATCTACCTCCCCTCTCCGTTGTTATCGTACGGAAGTAAAGGGTGCCTAATGCGGTCTTGCAACTGATCCGCAGAACTCCCCAGCACCCAATCTTTAAATGACATAAATGAATCGAATTCGTCTAAACCTTCGCGATACTGGACACTATCGCTCAGTTCAACTTTTCCTTTATAGTCTACGACATATACGCTTTGTTTAACACGACTACCTTGGGTCTCATCAGCCTTTGTTTCAACCAGACCAAGCTCTTCAAATACTGCGACTCCTAGCTGAACTTGCGATGGCGTTACGGTATTTCCAAACAAACGCGTTGCCCGATGAGCCACCTCATCCTCATCAAGCGCAAAGAAAGCCTGACCACTTGTTTGCTGAAGAGCGCGTAGGCTTCGATAAATCTGTGCCATTTCGTCATGATCAGGAGCAATGCCATGGAGCAATTCGGTATTCAAAGAAACGTCACCCTTGCCAAACAAAAGATGAATATGCGCCTCGTTGCCATCTCGTCCGGCACGTCCACTCATCTGATTAAACTCCACCTCACTGAAGGCAGGTGGTAGAGCACCACATGACGAACTCCTGGAATATCAACCCCTTCTCCAAAAGCAGAAGTTGCTACAAGAACCTGAAGTCCACCTTCTCTAAACAGCGCTTCAACGCGTGCTCGTTCAAGACGAGATAACCCAGCATTGTAGAAACCGATGAGAGAAGCAATATGAGGCTCCTGTTTACGCAACTGACGCACTAAAGCTACGCTCTCCATACGAGAATTAACATAGATCAGCGTCTTTTCTCCCTGCGCAACCAAACTTGCAAGATAACGCTCGCGCTTCTTGCTATTGCGTTGATCAACAACATGCAAGTTTGCGCGTTCAGCACGATCGCAGACCATCTCATCAAGCTTAAAAGCATCGCATATCTCTTGAGCAACTGCCGCATCTGCTGTTGCGGTTACTGCAAGTACTTGAGGATCCCCCAAGCAATGAATCGCATTTCCTAACCTTATATAGGAGGGACGAAAGCCCGCTTTAGAAGTGCCTACATGATGAGCTTCATCTATCACTACAAAACCAATAGAAGAAATCTGCGCAAGTTCGTCTTTATGGAAATCCAAGTATTCTGGAGTGGTAAGTATGATATCGAGTTCACCATTCGCAAGATCGGTCATTATCTGAGCACGCTCTGGAAGCGAAGTTGCACCCGTCAGTACGCCAATCGTTATCCCAAAAGAACCCAAGGTGCGTTCAAGATGAAACGCTTGATCAGCAACGAGCGCGCGGAGAGGATATACAAATAAACTTGTCGTTTGCTTACCCAGCGCTAATTCAGCCGCATGAATCTGAAAAATAAGAGACTTTCCACGCCCGGTACCCATTATCGTCAGAACCGAATGCCTAGCATCGAGTAAATCAAGTGTTTGCTGCTGCGAATCATGCAATACTCCATCACCCAGAAACGCTTGAATTAAGTCTTGTCTGAAAGCCTGCGGGGTCGTTTGTGCACGTTGCTGCCACATCATTCGATCAGATTCCGGGCTTTCCCATTCGGGCATATCGCACATATCGCGCTCTGTCATTCCTGCTGCAATGAGCCCGGTAACAAAGTCCTTATCCGCATCTTCAAGACAAGCTCCAAGGCCGCACAAGGAGATAAAGGTGTCAGCGAAGTGATCACCGCTTTTACCGAACGACGTCCCTTCCACGTATCAACCTGAAGTTCGAATACCGCCTCAAGGGCACAACCACAGTGAAGCAAGGCTTGTACGTTAGAACAATGAAACATAATGCAATTGAGCGAATGCATGCCATCGGTCAAAGTGCACGAAAGATGATTTTTATCCACTCCTACCGCGCGCCGCCCGCCATCATGACACCGTGTGCCAAAAAATGAGGGCTTACATTTTCCTGCCCAAAAGGAGCAAGTAGATCAAGTTTTTCTACATTTGAAAGAGTTAGTTCGCTAAGGTCAACCGAAGCATCTACTTCAACACGAGGAATAAAATCCTCAGGAGCAGTTCGTCCATATAGCGACACAGGCGTTCGGTAAATTCTGGAATTTTATCAGCTTTAAGGGTTACACCCACTGCTGCATGGTGGCCACCAAAACGCACCAAAATATCCTGACAGCTAGAAACTGCCTGAAATAAATTTACCTCTCCTACACTTCTTCCTGAACCATGGGCTTCGTCACCTTCAATGGTAAATAGAAGGGTTGGCACACCATAGCGGTTCGCCAAAGCGTGAGGCAACAATTCCTTTTACTCCCTCATGCCATCCTTCACCCGCTACCACAAGTGCTCGCTGACCTTTAAAAACCTGTTCCGCCTGAGCAGAAGCAACCTCTGCCAATCTGCCTCTATAGTTCTACGGCGCGTGTTGGTATCTTCAAGCTCCGACGCTAAATGAGCAGACTCCGCGAAATCGTCACTGAGTAGCAAATCAAGAGCAAGCTGAGCGTTACCCATACGTCCTGCCGCATTCAAACGAGGTACCAAGGTAAAACTTAAATTGGATGAAGTAACTGGCTTGTCAGCAAAACCAGACTCCCCTAGCAATGCAGCGATACAGGGTCTGGGGTTTTCGTTTATCATACGCAGACCTTCACTTACCAAGGCGCGATTTTCTTCACGCATAGGCATAAGGTCTGCCACCGTACCCAACGTTGCCAAGTCAATCAGTTCACGCCACAGATTAGGTTTTCCAAAACGAGAACCAACTGCTTGCATCACTTAAGCGCAACCCCCGCGCCCGCCAAAATGGCACTCGGATTATCATCGCACTTCGGATCAACAACGGGCACGCCCTCAGGAACCAGATCGGCTGGTTCATGATGATCGGTGATAACAACATCAATTCCTCGATCAAGAAGCAGCGCTACTTCCCGCTTCGCTGCTATGCCATTATCAACCGTAACAACCAAATTTGGATTATACGAAGCAACACGTTTAATCGAAGCATCAGAGAGTCCATATCCTTCTTCAAAGCGAAGAGGGATAAAGGGAGTTACCACCGCAGCCCCACAAGCGCGAAGTCCGCGCGTCATGAGAGTGGTTGCCGAAACCCCATCGAGATCGAAGTCGCCATACACAAGAATATGCTCTTCGTTTTGTATAGCTTGAGCAATTCGATCGACTGCGACATCCATGCCTTCTATCAAATAAGGATTACCCCAAACGCTCTCAAGATCGGGATATAAGAAAGCCTGTGCCGCTTCGAGCGTGTCTATACCACGAGCCACTAAGGTAGCTGCAATAAAGTGTGGTAGATCCAATTCAGTTGCAAGACGATGAACTACGGCCTCATCTGCCGTAGCTAAATTAATACGCGCATTCATATACATTCATACCTTATCGAATTATTTTTCTCACGCATTATTGTCGCACAAGAAAAGGGTTTCTCCCTGCACGAGAAACCCTTTGATGCTAAGTGGTTATGAATGTCTATCTATTGAACAAATTTTGCGTTTTCTCAAGACCTACTTTAAGCAGCGACTCAACTGCATCAGCTGCCTCAACACATGCCGCTTCGAAGTCGTCTTTAGCTTCTTTGCGGGGCGCCTGCAAAACAAGTCGACCACACTCATTCGTCCTGGAGGGCGACCAATGCCAGTACGGACTCGTAAAAAATCACGAGTGCCTAATTTTTCGATAATGGAACGCAGCCCATTATGCCCAGCGTGACCCCCGCCTTTCTTTACGCGTACCGACCCAGCGGGAATATCAAGTTCATCATGAATAACGATAAGCTCACTTGGTTGCTCGTCGTATTCACGACAAAGATGAGACACCGGACCCCCTGAAAGGTTCATAAAGCTTTGTGGTTTTGCCAAAATGACTTTTTCTATGCTTCCATCCGACTGACGAACCTTAGCTTCGCCCACCATCGCGCCACACGTATTCTTCCAATAACTAACCCCCCAGCGTTGCGCCAGGAGGTCAATTACTTCAAAGCCAGCATTATGGCGTGTATGAGCGTATTCGTCGCCGGGATTTCCTAATCCAACAATTACCTGCATGGATTACAGAGCAAACTCGGGATCGAACAGAGAAGCGACCGACTCATTAGAGTAAACATTGCTGATCGCGCTTGCCAAAAGAGGAGCTACAGAAATAACCTTAATTTTGCCAGTCTGTCGCTCGAGAGGAACTGCAATAGTGTTGCAAACTACCACTTCCTCAATCTGGGAGTTTTCCAAACGCTCATAAGCAGGGCCAGAAAATACAGGATGGCTTGCACATACAAAGACACGCTCTGCGCCCTTTTCCTTCAAAGTTGCTACTGCAGCACAGAGGTACCAGCCGTATCAATAATATCGTCGTTAACGATACAAATCTTTCCTTTTACATCACCAATAAGAGCAGTGATTTCTGCCTTATTGTGACCAGGACGGCCCTTATGCATGATTGCCAAATCTGCATGCAACATATCGCAAAGTTTCTTGGCAGCCTTTGCGCGACCAACATCAGGGCTTACCACACAAAGCTTTTCTGGATCAAGATCCTTCTTCCTGAAGTAATCAGCAAAAATAGGAAGAGCCGTTAGGTGATCTACCGGCTTATCAAAAAAGCCCTGGATCTGTCCCTGGTGCAAATCGATAGTAATCATACGATCGATACCCGACACGGTCATTAAATTTGCAACAAGCTTTGCCGTAATAGGTTCACGAGCTGCGGCCTTACGATCTTGGCGAGCATACCCATAGCAAGGAACTACCGCGTTTACTGTACGAGCAGAAGCGCGCTTTGCAGCGTCTGCCATAATCAGAAGCTCCATCAATGCCTCATTGACATTAGGAGTAGAGGTAGATTGAACAATAAAGACGTCTGCGCCGCGAACACTTTCCAAATAACGCGCGTATATTTCGCCATTTGAAAACTTTTCAAGCTTTACATTACCAAGGGTAGTTCCTAATTTTGTCGCAATTTCCTCAGCAAGCTCGGGGGCGGTTGAACCCGCGAAGATCGCCATGGTTTTCGTCATATTACTCATTTGCTCTTTTCCTTTCGTTCCAATGCTCGATCTCCGTCTGACGGGCGCGCCCTAAGCCAAGAGCTCCCGCAGAAACGTCCTTTGTAATTACTGAACCCGCACCAATGAGCGAGTTTTCACCAAGATTAACCGGAGCAACCATCATGACATCGCTGCCCACGAAGCAATTATCGCCAATAGTAGTAGGCCACTTCTTTTCGCCGTCATAGTTGCAAGTAATGCTGCCCGCGCCAATGTTGACGTTACTGCCAACGTCGCATCTCCGATATACGATAAATGAGGAACCTTAGAACCTGGTCCAATAGTGGATTTTTTAATTTCTACATGGGTACCTGCTTGGCATGCTCGCACAGATAAGTACCCGGACGAAGATAGGCGCGCGGACCACAGGTAACACCTTGTTCCATGGTGGTTTCGATACCTACCGTTTCCTCTACAACACAGTCCTTACCTACCACTACATCGGTAAGGCGAGTGTTAGGACCAATTACGCTCCCTGTTGCAATTGAGGTAGCACCCAGTAAAAACGTCATAGGAAGAAGTTCTACGTCCTGTTCAATTGAAACATCAGGACCAATCCATGTAGTAGAAGGATCCATCATAGTAACGCCAGCCGCCATATGAGCTTCATTGATGCGCTGCTGCAAAATACGGGTAGCTTGCGCAAGCTGAATGCGCGAATTAACCCCTAAGCATTCCGTTGGGTCTTCAGCTTTAAAGGCCAGAACACGTTGACCGCGTTTACGAGCAATTCCTAATACATCAGTGAGGTAATATTCGCCCTGCGCGTTATCAGTTGAAACTTCCTCAAGTGCTGAAAACAAAAGTTCAATATCGAAGCAATAAAATCCAGAATTGCATTCTGTTATAGCAGCCTGTTCTGGTGTGCAGTCTTTTTGCTCGACGATTTCAACCACGTCGCCCGCATCGTCACGAACAATGCGCCCATATCCAAAGGGATCCGATGCTTCCATGGTAAGAACTACCACTGCTGCATTGTTTTCCTCGCGCGTGCGAACAAGATCCTCAATCGTGGAAGGACGAACGAGAGGAGAATCCCCCGTTAGAACGACCAAGGAGCCGCTTTTCCTGCAAGCGCCTCACGGGCAACCAATACCGCGTGAGCCGTACCAAGTTGCTCTTCTTGTACCACCATAGTAGTGTCAGACAAAAGAGGTTCGACCTGATCGCGACCGTGTCCTACGATACTTACCACCGAATCGATACCCGCCGAATGTGCTGCATCAACAACCCAACGAACAAGAGGTTTTCCTAGAATCTCATGAGCAACTTTGGGTTTCGACGATTTCATGCGAGTACCTGCACCCGCTGCAAGAATAAGTGCTGAAGCTTGCAAATGAACGCCTTCCCTTCATAAAGCGATACTTCACGCATCGATTCGCTAAAGCAACCCGCAAACTATTTGCAAAAGTATTTGCAAGTGCCCGTCTTGGACACTTGGCTACCTTTTGTCGATGCGTTCCACAGTATAACAGTCCTTAGGCCTTGATGTGCGATACCAACAAACAAAAACCCCTTCACTTTGAAGGGGTTTAAAACTACTTATGATTGCTGTTCAAGCACGAGCAAAGCACTACAGAGCGCATCAAGCAAAACGATTGCATAATGCTGGGCAGAACGAGCTGCTCCTGCATCCTCCCATCCTTCATTCGAAAGCCGAACGGCAATGCGACGATCATGATGCTCTGTTGCCTGGATCGCTTGAGCAATACGTACACCCAAGCTGTCCTCATCTTCAAATTCAACTACAGGGATAACTGATGCGGGCTTTTCTTCCCCGACAAGGATTTGCACAAAAGCGTGCTTCCCTCGGGAGGAACCAACAGAGAATCTGCACTCATTACCTTTGAAGTGGGATTTGTTGCGAGAGCAAGATTGGACATACGAGCAGCAACTGAACGAGTAAATTCATTGACTCCATAAAGACAAATAAACGTCGACTCCAAAACATCTGCTGCGCGCGCAAAACCGAGATGCGGCATTGCCGTAAACGAATCTTTTCCCTTCCAAGAATGCTGTAAGTGATTAAGCGCACGAAACGTAAAAGCGCCTACAATACCATCGGAAGGCAGACCCATGTTGAGCTGAAAGCGACGAACTGCATCTTCAGTGTGCGCGCCAAAATGCCGTCTTTTTCACCACACGAAAACCCTAAAGCAGACAATGCCTCCTGAAGAGTACGCACATCGCGACCATGGAAGAATGGAACGCGCAAAAAGAGATTACGATCGCCCAACTCAAATGATTCATCAACGAGCTTGTTCCATACAAGTTCATCTACTTCTTGTCTGGGATCAATGCCACAGGCAACGCAAAGCTGCGCCACTGCGTTGGCTGTTTTCGCATCAAAGGTTCCTGTAATTGCTTCTTCAGCTAAATAGCCTGCCGTAACCAGTCTTCTCTGAACGTCTAAAACGGCAGCTCCAGAATCATTCCTACGAATTGGATCCATATATCACCACTACTTCAAACGATCAACAAACCAATTGCCATAGAGACAAGCAAATCACGCGCAGGAGACGCAGGGAGAAGCGCCACCAGACGCTCTTGCGCATTCGCGGTAAGACGCTCTGCATAGGAGCGCGCATAATCGATGCTTCCCGACTCACGCATGATTTCAACTGCTTCCTCTAAAATAGCAGGATCGGTTTCCTTTGAAGAAAGAATTTCAATTAAACGATCGCGTTTAGGCGAATGTTGAAGCGCATGTACCACCACAAGAGTACGCTTACCCTCGGTGATATCGCTACGAAAATCTTTTTCTTTAGCTTCTTTAGTGCCTACCAGATTTAACAAGTCGTCCTGAATCTGGAAAGCTAAACCTGTATCAAGTCCATAAGAGCGAAGACCTTCAATTTGCTCTTCGCTGCCGCCTCCTACTAGTGCACCGACTGCAAGAGGAACCGCACCAGAATAATGCGCAGTTTTATGAATAGCCATAGCAAGGTAGTCTTCAGGCGTAATGTCATAACGGCTATCGCGCGCCCAACCGATATCGAGCGCCTGGCCCTCAACCGTATTTTGAGCCATGGATACCAACTCTATTGCCACGCGCACCTTTAAGGAATCTTCCAGTTGAGGATCACGCATAACAATACCGTTGACAATAGAAAGGGCAAGATCGCCTGCGTTGATAGCGAGACCAATGCCTTCGGTAAGATGCATACAAGGCTCACCGCGACGCAGTGAAGCATCATCGGCAATATCATCATGAATGAGTGCTGCCGTATGAAAGTGCTCGATCGCTGCCGCCGAGGAAAAAGCACGAGAAGGAACGCCACCTACCGCTGCACACGCTGCAACACAAATCAAAGGACGATGACGCTTTCCTCCGTTTTCACTATATTTACGCAAGGGAGCATACAGATAAGTTTCCATATCAGGATGCGAGCCAGAAGGAATATAGTGATTGATAATATCGCCCGCTTTTTGAGCATAGCGGTTTAAATACAATTCAAAAAGTTTAGGAGAATCTGCTTGCGCATCTACTTCATGAGTGAGCGCTTCAAAATCATCAAAATTAATAGTTGAAACGTTTTGAGCTTCCACAAAAGAGGAAATATCTGACATATCAAACGCTTTCCATGAGAAAGTACTTATACCTTATTTCGCATGACAAAGCTCAGCAAGTTGGAGGATAAGCCTGTTATGCAGCTCGCTAACACGAAGAGACTGGTAGGAGCGGTGGGACTCGAACCTACAAGCCCGAAGGCGGCGGATTTTAAGTCCGCTGCGTATGCCAATTCCGCCACGCTCCCATGATTCCTTCGTAACGAACGCCTATTATCATAGCAAAAATAATAATTTGCAAGGCTTTAACGCCGAAGTTGTAAGAAAGTCTTAGTTTCTTACGGGCGAAAATCTTGTTCTGTGAGAAGAACTCCTTGTAATATATCAGATTCACTCACCGTAAATGAAGAACAATTTGCCAAAGTTAGAACTTCAAGCAAATTGCCAGGCCCGCCACAATAACGCTTGCACGAGCGGGTTCTAATCCTACCACGCCTTTTCGTTCTTCTAAAGACATTGAGCGAAGATTATTAAAAATTCGTTCAAGAGTTTCACGCGGTACCACCGTATTATGCACCTGAGACGAATCATATACTTCCATACGTTTTTCAATAGAAACAACGCTGGTAGCTGTTCCAGCAACTGCAATAATGCGATCTATGGCGCATCCTCTTTGGGCCGCTTGGCAAAGTAAGATTCCATCTGATCATGAACAAATGATCGAAGCTGATTACACTCTTCCTCACGGGGAGGATCGCTTGCTAAAAATCGCTCAGTCATTCGGCGGCATCCAATATTAAACGAATGCGAAGTAAGAGGATCTTGTCCCCCTATTCCAAAAACAAGCTCCGTGGAACCGCCCCCAATATCTGCAACAAGCAAGTGTTCGCCTTCATGCCCCTGCGCAGCACCCCTAAAAGAAAGCGCCGCTTCGCGAGTTCCTTCTATGATTGAAAGGTTCACACCTAGCTCTTTAAGGCGCTCAACCAACAGTGCAGAGTTCTGAGCATCTCGAGCTGCGCTGGTGGCAACAGCCTGATTGGGATTTCGGGAAATTCTTCAGTCTTAAAAGAATTAACCACTGAAACATATTGGGCGATCTGCTGCACTACTCGTTCGATTGCTTTCATCTTGAAGAAGATGAGTTTTATCTACTCCAACTCCAAGATTCGTTATGGCAACGCAGCGCTTTAGTTCTTCACAATCGTTTTGAAAAACGTCAGCAACAAGTAAGCGACAAGTAACGGTGCCAATATCTAACGATGCAAGCCGCTTTGGTTTTTTAGGCGACAAATCACATTCGATCGCCGCTCTCTGATCGTTTCTATTGTCCATAACCAAAAACACATCCAAAACGCCCGAATACCAGGTATCAGGAGCAGGTATGTCCTCATTGAGGGGAGAATGCGTCGTGCTGGATTGTGTTGAGCCATCAACAGACGACTCAACACCCTCAACCGTAACCATATGCTCATCCTGACGAATCCAGCCCAGTTCTGAGCGGGCATATTCTTCTAAGCCTTCATCGGTATTCAAATAATCAATCTGAGATTGCATCTGCATGTTGTAATCAGTAAGCGCCTGATATTGCGCCTCTAGCTGCTGGAGCTGTCTTGTTTCGTTGTAGTAATTCTGACATGAGGGATACAACATAAACACCGTAAACACCACCGCTGCAAGCGCCACGATACCACGCGTTGCTGACACCGAGAGCGACTTGCCGCCTCCGCCAAAGGGAAGCGCAAAGCCAAAACCACCAAATCCGCTCTTTTTACCCTCGTTGTTTTGCATACGAGCGGATTTGCGATGGGTAGCACCCATACGCATTTCATACACCGCAGCCCTGCTAGCCTGCGCCTGTTCCGCATCAGCTTGCGCCTTACGCTCACGCGCCCCTATAGTTTGATCGAACTGGCGTTCTGCTTCGCAGAACGAAAGCGCTTCTGCAATCCGCTGAAAAGACCCTCTTTTTCTGAAGTTCTTCCCTGATGCATGGCGCGAGAGTTTTGTCGCGCATCATGAGAAGCATATCGAGAGGACCTGAACTCGTTGTCTGATTTCGAGAGTCATGTCTGACAACATCACTCGAAGCAACACCCTTATGGGGATATCGAGATGCTACGCCCTGAAAACCCGTTGCTGAAGTTACTGACGCATTGCGAAAATCCGTTGCAGGAGCACTGCGAAACCCGGAATTAAAACCGCGATAGTCGGCAGCAATACCCGAAGTAAAATCGTCGGAAGCAAAACGGGAAGATTGATAAGCATGTCCTCCGCTACCACGAAGGTTAGCACCACTACGAGAAAAGGAAGAATCGGCCTGATAGGCATGTCTAGCACGAGAAGTCCGCTTAGATGAAACGGTACGCGGCGCGGAAGCCCCACGGGCTTTGACCTCGTTAAAAGAGAGAATGTTCGCATTTTGCGTCACGAAAATAGCCCCTCGAGCATCGTAGTGTGTTTAAGTAGTGCGATTAATGCTTTAGTCATCACACTATAGCACGCCCAAGACGTCAACTTCGCACTAAACAACAAAAAGTTCATGATGATTGAAATAAAATGCTGCCCAAGTAATTTGAGCAGCATTTTTAGTAATTATCCAGCTATTTTAGTCTAGGCTTAGTTTTCTAAAACTATTCTTCTTCCAGTGCTTCTGCGATTTCGTCAGTAATATCCATGGTGTGATAAACGTTCTGAAGATCTTCAAGCTCTTCAAGCTTATCGACCAAACGCATAACCTTTTTAGCATCAGCAACAGAAACCTCTGCAGGAGTGGTAGGCTCCATGATGAACTCAGCACCCTTTACTTCAATGCCCTGCTCGGTAAGACCGTTCTTAACAGACATCAAATCAGTAGGTGCGGTATAGACAATCCACTCATCGCCCGCATCCTCATAATCGCTGCCACCAGCTTCAGCAACAGCCATCATGAATTCATCTTCATCAACCGCATTTTCTTTATCGGCAACTTTTTTCTCTTCAGACTTGATTACTTTTTCAACCAAGATCTGACCTTTGCGCTCAAATTGAAAAGCAACGGAACCCGAAGTACCCAAGTTGCCGCCATGGTGATTAAATGCAGCACGAACATCAGCAGCGGTACGGTTGCGATTGTCGGTCAATGCTTCGCAATAAATTGCAACACCACAAGGACCATAGCCCTCGTATACAACCGTTTCGTAATTAGCCGCATCTTTTCCAGAACCAAAAGCTTTATCGATAGCAGTTTTGATTTTATCCTTTGGCAGAGAATAGCTTTTTGCCTTATCGATTGCGGCCGCCAAAGAAGCATTGTTATCAGGGTTAGGGTCGCCGCCCTCCTTTGCAGCTACCGTAATATTACGGGAGAGCTTGGAAAACAGAGCGGAGCGCTTAGCGTCCTGAGCTGCTTTACGATGTTTGGTGGTTGCCCATTTTGAATGCCCTGACATATATGCACCTTTCGACTCATTGTCACATTCGGTTATCTTCCGACCGAATATATTAGCACATACGCACGCATGATGCAGAAAATGCAGGTCGCCACGAAAAGAGCATAAACCATTTAAAAGAATCGTTTAATGTATTGCTGCATCAAAGATGGTGCACTATTACAATTTGCTTATGATTATCTCTCTTCAAGAACATATCAATGATCCTATACTGCGCGTTTTTTCACGCATGACCGATTCTGAACTTCGAGATCCAAAGCAATTGATTGGACTAAGTCGCGCAACCGGCATCCAGTTTAACAACGAAGGTATTTTTATCGCAGAATCAAGTAATGTTATACAGCGCGCACTCAATGCGGGGTTAAAACCCTTTGCCCTGATCAGCGAAAAACGTTGGCTTGAGCCACATCGAGATCTTTTTGATCGGATAGAGCATCTGGAATTATCCCTGAAAAGTCCTATCCCCCAATACCTTGGGAGCCATGCTGAAATTGAAAACCTCACTGGTTTTAAACGTACCGTAGGCCCATCGCTGCTTTTCATCGACCAACGCTTCCTTTGTTAAGCGACATTCTTAAAGAGCGCGCCGTATTGCTATTTTGGAAGATATTACTAACTTCACCAATATCGGTGCCATCTTTCGCAGCGCAGCAGCTCTTGGCATTGATGCGGTACTCGTAACACCCGGCTGTCATGATCCGTTTTACCGCCGCGCTGCCCGCGTTTCAATGGGATGTGTATTTCAAGTTCCTTGGACCCGAATCCCCCAGATTCAAGAGGCTAAAAGATTAGACAGCAGCCTCGATTTCACGCCTGATTTCAAGCCTGATTCCAGCTCGATTCAAATTTTAGGCCTGATTCAAATTCCAAACCTACGTTTGATTCCGATACTTGGGCACAAGTTGGAATACCGCAGCTTCATGCCTTTGGATTTTGTGTTGCTGCCCTTGCCCTATGTGACAATTCCCTCTCCCTTAAAGACCCCCGTATTGCGCAAGCAGAAAAGCTTGCCCTTGTTTTAGGTACCGAAGGAGATGGGCTTGCTCAAAACACCATTGCAACGTGCGACTACACCGTGCGAATACCAATGGCACACGGTGTAGATTCACTCAATGTTGCTGCAGCAAGCGCTGTTGCTTTTGGGAAACGTGCGGACAATACCAATAGATCAACAAATCGTAATAGATAAATACATAGCACTTTATACTGGCTCAATTTCTCCCGATAAGATGCGCTGGTAGTCCTCGTAATTTTTGCGAAGCATTTGGCACATCAAGGCCATAAGGACAACGATCCTTGCATGCTTCACATTCAGTACAATCCTCAATTCGTGCCATATTCTCCTGCCATTCCTCGGAAAGCCATGCAGAAGAAGGTGCACGACGAATCATTAACGACATACGAGCACAGTTATTAATAGGAATATCCGCCGTACAAGGTAAGCAGTAACCACAACCACGACAAAATTCCCCTTGAAGCTCCGCGCGCTCCTGATCAAAGAACTCCTGAATTTCTGGAGTAACAGAAGGAGTGTTCTCCATATAAGACAGCCATTCATCCAGTTCTGCCATGCGCTGAATTCCCCAGATAGGTACCACATTATCAAACTGGGTCATATACGCCATCGCTGCCTGAGAGTTGGTGATAAGACCACCTGCTAAACCCTTCATTGCGATGAATCCTACGTTGTGCTTTTCGCACGTCTTCACCAATTCAACTTCGCGATCAGTTGCCAAATAACTCAAAGGGAATTGAAGCGTTTCGTAGAGCCCTGATTCAGCAATTTCCTCAGCAACAGCAATCAGATGAGCAGTGATGCCAATATGACGAATTTTGCCTTGACGCTTTGCTTCTTCCAGGCATTCATACATACCCGTTCCATCTCCTGGACGATAACATTGCGGCACACAGTGAAGCTGATAGATATCGAGATAATCTGTTCCGAGCGTGGATAACGAAGTCTCCAAGTCTTTCCAGAATGCCTCTGGAGTACGCGCCATGGTTTTAGAAGCGATAAACACTTTTTCGCGCATACCCTTAAAAGCTATTCCCACACGTTCCTCACTATTTGAATAGGCGCGTGCAGTGTCAAAAAATACCATTCCGCCCTCGTAGGCTTTCCGCAAAAGCGCTACGGCGTCCTCTTCGCTGCAACGCTGCAAAGGCAATGCACCAAAAGCATTTTGAGGAGTAGAAATACCAGTATTTCCCAAAGTAATTGTTTTCATTCACGGGCTCTTTCTCGCGCAATTGATTACAAAATCAAAACCACCTAATAATCTAGCAAATCTGAACAGGCAAAATCTAGCTTTGAGCAATTTGCTTACCCGATAGGCACAATACAAAGGGTGTGATATATAAGTATTACCAATTAGCCAAACCATCTCATTTGAGCTATAAAGAAAATTTGCGGTGTACATTCGATGTTTTCCTCATTGTATGATACCGACACTACTCATATTTTTATTTTGTAATACGGAAAGGTTCTCATGACGAAATTTAGCCACGTAATCGTGCGCCGTCCCGGCAAATCTCTTTGCGACGGCATTACGAGCGCTCCCGAACTCGGTCAGCCTATTTATGAACGTGCCCTTGAAGAGCACCGCGATTATGTTCACGCTCTCGAACAGTGCGGCGTAGACGTAACCATTCTTCCTGCCTTGGAAGAATATCCTGATTCTTGCTTTGTGGAAGACCCTGCAGTTATTACCCGCATGGGTGCAATCATCACTAATCCGGGCGCTGAAAGTCGCAACGGTGAAAAGAACGAAATCGAACCAGTTATCCGTCGCTTCTTTGACGATGACCACATCAAGCACATCACTGCTCCTGGCACCCTTGAGGGCGGCGACGTAATGATGGTCGGCGATCACTTCTATGTAGGCCGTTCAGCACGTACGAATGAAGAAGGAATTCGTCAGTTTATTGAGATCCTTGAAGGTTGGGGTCTCAAGGGATCCGAAGTACCTCTGGAGAAAGTTTTGCACTTAAAGACAGGAGTAAACTACCTGGAAAACAACAACATGTTGGTATCGGGAGAATTTATTGATAAGCCAGAATTCGCTCAGTACAACAAGGTAGTTGTTCCTGAAAAAGAAGCTTATGGCGCAAACTGCATTTGGGTAAACGATACCGTAATCGTAGCTGAAGGCTACCCAAGCGTATTAAAAGCAGTACAAGATTTAGGCTACAAGACCCTCGTGTAGATACCTCCGAATATCGCAAGATTGACGGCGGCCTTTCCTGCTTGAGCTTGCGATTCTAACGCTTCTCGAACGATTCTCGAATTTTTGAACGCTCAAGGTTTTTGAGCGTTCAAATTCAAAGGCGCACTGGATTTCCAAATGGTATCCGGTGCACCTTTTCTCTACAAAATAAGGTACCTTGAATTAAAAATCGTATCTAGATTTCGGCCTTAAGTAACTGACTGTTTCATATCGCCCCACCCTCGTTGCCTCTACCTAATTCATCTGCGATACACCTGGAAAAGCAGGAAGATTCAAGATGACACAAAGATGAAGGCAGGACGCGCAAGGTGACAGAGCTCACAAAAGCAAGAGCTCTAAAGAACCCTAAAGCTGTTGAGCGGTTTAACTGCTTTAAATCTTTCGGAAAAATGCTCTGGGTATTTGCAATGAAACGCCAGTTCGCCTCTGAAAGGATAGCGAATGTCAACTTCTGAAATATCATCTTCAGCTTCCGCCAAAGCTCCTGAACTTGCCGATTCTGAAAACGGCATTATCGACCCCAATGGTTTAAGTGTTTTCCGTCTTACCATGATGGTTATTACCGCTAGCGTTTGCGGCGGTATCTTTTCTCTCGCAGGCGACCTCGCTGCCGGTGGCGCCAATACCGCAGCTGTCTTGGCTTCCTGGGTTATTTGCTTTGTTGGAGTTCTTTCTCTTGCTTTAGTGTTCTACGGACTATCTCGTGTTCGCCCCAACTTAACAGGCGGTATTTATGCGTATGCCGCTGCCGCTTTTGGCAAGTTCGTAGGCTTTAATTCTGCTTGGGGCTACTGGATAAGTTCATGCTTAACCAATGCTGGCTACGCCATTATGCTCTTTAGCGCACTTGGCTATTTCTTCCCCGTCTTTGGAGCAGGCAACAATCTTCCCTCCCTAATTTGCGCTTCTATCTTTTTGTGGTTTATTGCGTTTTTGGTATCGCGTGGTGTCAAAGAAGCAACAGGCATTAACGTAGTTGTGACTATTGCAAAATTAGTTCCTCTTACGTTGTTTATTGTTTCTATTGCACTCTTAGGAAAATTTGATCCTGCCATTTTTATGGACAATTTCTGGGGTGAACCAGGTGGTCCCGACTTCTTTACCCAGATCACTTCTACCATGGTTGCCTTGGTATGGGTATTCGTAGGTATTGAGGGAGCTATTACTATTTCTGGTAGAGCCAAGTACGTCAAAGACGTAGGTCGTGCTACGATTTATGGCTTTGCTTCAGTATTCGTGTTGTATTTGATTATTTCTCTGCTTTCCATGGGTATTATGCCTCGTGCAGAAATGGCAGAGCTTGCTACTCCTTCTATGGCTGGCATTTTAGAAGTTGCCATTGGCCCTATTGGCGCCATTATCGTCAATCTTGGCGTAGTACTTTCACTCGTTGGCGCTATGCTCGGCTATGTCATTATCGCCTCCGAAACCCCTTTCCAAGCGGCACGATGGGGCGCGTTCCCTCGCGTTTTTGCACGTGTGAATAAACATGGCGCGCCTATTGTGACTATTGTTACAAGCGTTGCTATTATTCAGCTGTTTTTGGTTTTGTCCGCCGCCGCTGAAAGCACCTACCAGTTCTTCTACGCTTGCGCTGTATCTATGATTTTGATTGCGTATGTATCATCAGCTTTGTATTACGCAATTATTTCCTGGAAAAACGAGCGGATGGATGCTCCGGGTGCTCCAAAGCTCTGGATTGCACGATTGGTTGGCACCGTTTGCGTGATATACACCGTCTTCTTGGTATGGTCATGTGGTTTGCAGGGCGTCATGATTATTTCGATTCTGTTGGCCCCGGGTATTCTTATTTTCGCCATCAGCCGACACGAACATGGCGAGCGCATTTTCCCACAATGGCGTGATCGCATTATCGTAGTTATCATTTTAGGTTTTGCGCTGCTTTCGCTTTATCTGCACTTCTCAGGAATTTGGCCTATCGTTTAGCGCAGCTAGAAACGCACTCTTACGCGCTCTTTTAGCCTTTTTCCAGTTGCGATAACAACGTCTCGCAGTTGACGCACAATTTGCCCTGAGCTTCCTTCCTATCAAATCTTGAGGCAAATGCGTCCGAAAAAAGTTATAGGGCAAAAAGAAGCCCACCAAAGTGATACTTTGAACACCTGGTGGGCTTTACTATTTTCTTTCATGCGTGAAGCTTTACGCGCCAAGCTCCGCTTCAATAACATCGGCAATTTTCGCAGCAACCTCATGAGCCTGATCGTGCGTGGGTGCTTCTACCATAACGCGCACCAGAGGCTCGGTTCCACTAGGACGAACGAGAATACGTCCGCTCGATCCTAACTCGTCAGCGCCCTCCTCAATTGCTTTAGCCACCACTTCATTATTGGTAACCGCATGTTTATCAGTAACGCAAACATTTATGAGCTCTTGAGGGAAACGCTGCATAACACTTGCGACCTCAGAAACCGCAGCACCTTTCCTTAAGCATGCAGACAGGAACTGGCATGCCGTAATAAGGCCATCTCCTGTTGAGTTGTGTTTTAGGAAAATCATATGGCCGCTCTGTTCGCCGCCGAGCACAAAACCACCTTCGCGCAGCTGCTGCAATACATAACGATCGCCTACCTGAGTTTGAATAACTTCAATCCCTGCAGCCTCCATAGCCTTCACAAAGCCTAAATTGCACATAACGGTTGAAACGACGGTGTTGCCAGGAAGTTCGCCGCGTTCTTTTAAGTCAATAGCACAGACCGCTTCTACGACATCGCCATCGATTTCATTACCAAGCTCATCTACGAACATAACGCGATCGGCATCGCCATCATGCGCAATACCGATATTGGCGTGTGTTGCTGCCATAAGGTTTTTCAAAGGCTCGAGATGAGTTGAACCGCATTCTACGTTGATGTCGGTACCGGTAAAGTCGTCGTTTATCACTACAACTTCGGCGCCTAATTCTTCCAACGCATGCGCGGTAGTAAGCGATGCAGCTCCGTGACCAGTATCGAGAGCAACCTTTACGCCCTCAAATGAAAGTCCCTCGTCACGAACTAAAGACACTGCATGATTGATGTACAACTCGCATGCATTTTCTACTGAAACAATAACGCCCACTTCGTCACCTGCGGGCAGCTGATCGATGGGAGTTCCACCCGCCTCAACAAAGGTTTCAAGAGAAGCTTCCACTTCGTCGGGCAGTTTAAAGCCTTGTCCATCGAAAAACTTAATGCCGTTGTACTCTGGAGGATTATGGGAAGCAGAAATAACCACGCCGCCATCTGCATATAATTCGCGCGTTAAGAACGCAACACCAGGCGTGGGGATAATACCCGCTGCTAACACAGTTCCCCCACGGCTCATAATGCCCGCGTTGAGAGCGCATTCCAGCATGTCGCCGGAAAGACGCGTGTCTTTACCAACAACAATGGTCTTTCCTAGGAATTCAACTGCTGCTTGACCAAGCTTAAAAGCGATATCACACGTCAGTTCAGTATTGGCGACGCTCGAGCGCCGTCAGTTCCAAATAATTTTGCCATTGTTGTCCCCTATTCTTCGTGGTGTCCGCGATTAATGTGTTCGGGCTTCAAAAGCACCACGCCTTGACGTAATGAAATTTCATCTTCAGTCATACGCGAATTCATTTCTGCGGCAAATTCATCAAGCGAAATACCACAGCGCTCCAAAAGCACCATCAGGTGATACACCACATCTCCCGCCTCGTAACGGAGGTGATCTACTTCTGCACTACGGAGTTTCTCATCCACGGCGTCAGGCTTTGCCGCCGCGACAGCGTCTAAAGCAGCAATGTCTTTTGCTGCCAATGTAGTTTCATGAGCTTCTTCTACAAGCTTCTTCAACAACTTGTCTAAATCACCCATCAAAAGGCGATAGGTATAGCTTTTTTCACCTGCATCGCGACGCTCATGGATGGTGTGAGCAAGCGATTCCAAAGCCGCACCAATTTGGCTTTCTGGCTGCGGGCGATCATCGGACAAATAGGTTTTCATACGGTTAATCCCTCTCGATTTTCACATACCCTACTAGGATACCTCACCTACTAGGGATAGGGAAATTATCGGTACAAATGATAAGTTGCGGTAATTAATACCAAGCAGATTTTGCCGCGTATTCCGCACGGACTCCGCCACAAATTCCGTCACCTTTTCAGACGCATTGTTAGAGCTGCGCCATAATGCGCTTACGTGAAGCATTTACCTCTGCTAAGGCACGCTCAATATCAATTGTGGTATACATGCCATCCTTGTAGAGCACTTTGCCATCAACCATAGTGAGAACCACGTCACTACCCTGCACTGAGTAAACCAGAGCACCTGTTAAATCGTCGCAAGGAACCATCCAAGGAGTATCTGATGCAAGCATTATCAAATCCGCCCGATTGCCAACTTTCACATCGCCACAATCTTCACGACCCTGAGATAGTGCACCGTTGCGGGTTGCAATCTGTATGATTTCCGAAGAGGTTAGACCCAACGGCGTATGATTATGCGCCCGCTCCATAAGGGCAAGCAAATACATATCCCTAAACATGTTGTGTGCATTATTACTTGCGACACCATCGGTGCCAAGCGCCACCGTTATGCCTGCTTCCAGCATTGCCCTTACCTGAGCAATTCCACTTCCCAGCTTGGCGTTTGACGCAGGACACGTTGCAACAAATACCTTCTTTTCTGCTAGAATTCGTCGATCGTTTTCGGTTAACCAAACGCAATGAGCTGCAGTAGCGGGAACATCAAACAGCCCACAATAAGCCAAATACTCCACAGGAGTTTTTCCGGCATGACGTTCCTTGCAACCCTCCACTTCAGAAGCCGTTTCCGCAACATGAACCTGCATACGAACTCCCGCTTGTTCTGCCGCTTGAGCGAGTCCTTCTACGACCTTTTCTGTAGAGGTATATTCTGCATGCAAGTTAAAATCAATGAGAAGTCTTCCCTCTCCTGCGCCGTGATATTCCTTAAAGAGCTCCTCATTTTTTGCAGCTTCAGGGATTTGATCGTACGAAATGTCTGGGTCAAAATCGAGAACACTATGGCCTAAGTTACATTTGATGCCTGATTCAATAATTGCCTTCGCACGAGCTTCCGAATGATAGTACATGTCGGTGCAGGAAACCACTCCGAATCGAATCATCTCTGCAAAGCCTGCTAACGTCGCATAATACGAATCTTTGTCGGTCATCAATGCCTCAAAGGGAAAAATTGCATCATTAAGCCATTTATCCAAAGGAAGGTTTTCACCCATACCACGAAGTAAAGTCATTGGTACATGAGAGTGTGCATTATAAAGGCCCGGCATGAGGATTTTGCCTCTGCCATCATAGGCTTCCTCGTAAGAACGCGCAGAAACTGAAGAATCCGATAGCCCGTCCGACGGACCGTTCGTTAGACCATCCAATGAAACGTCCGATGGACCGTCCAAGTTTGCAAGGGGGTCCAACTCTCCAACATAGTCGATAATTCCATCACGCACACCCACGTACGCGTGAGGCATATGCACCCCATTCGCGTCGATAAGATTTATGTCCTTAAATAAAATTGACGACATACCTAACTCCTTTTTATACACGACATCGATAGGTGCTTGATATCAACTTGTTTTTTGCTGTCCGCCCGCAATCATAAGCGATATCCTTTGCGAAGCTTTTTAATCCAGGATCTCACACCACTTTTACGCAATCAAAAGTCCCACACCGCTTCCGCATACTTGAATTCATCTACTTAATTGAAAGATGACCTTACCGACCATTTCTCATCGGCTTCGATAAGTGCTGCCCCCAAGACACAGAGGCGATTCGGTTCCTATGGACGGCTTTTCCCAGAAAATGACACAAAATACCTTTCGAACCAATAGCAAAAGTGCCCTTCCGATAAAGAAGGCACTTTAGTTTGATATATTTTGCGCTTAAGTAGGAATTTGCAACTACTGCTCATTCTCGACATCAGAAGAAGCCTCTTCTTCCGATCCCGTCAGATTAAAGCCCAAGTCAGCAGAGCCCAGCAAGGCATCAAGCTCTTCCAGGTTGCGCTGGTAAGAACGCGGTGGAAGTGCTTCACCAAGCATGTCCTCCCCTTCAGTGTTGAAGGTAGCAGGATGATCGCCGCCAATCAGCACCGTATCATCAGGCGAGAACACCATATCGAGCAACTGACTCATATCGTCACGAGAAGCAGTCAGGTCATCTTCAATCACATGAGACAGACCATGTGCCTCAAGACCAGCCTTTAACTCCTCGATAGCCTTGGTGCCAATGCCTTCGATGCGCAAAAGCTCATCTTCGGTATGTCCTACCAAGTCAGCAACCGTTTCAATGCCAGCTTCGGAGAACTTGTTAGCCCAACGCTGAGAAACGCCAGATCGTCGTAGATATAGAGACGAGCATCCTCATCGGAAAGGTTGCTATTGCGATAACCACCCGCGATAGAAGCAAAATAGCTCGCATAATCAGAACCTGATCCCAAGTAACCCTCATCCAACGACCAATCCTGAGGCTGAGGCAACAGATCCTCAATCTCACGCAGAGCTTCTGGAGCAGAATCGGGCAAGCGATCTCCGTCCATCTTATCCACAGGAACACCCTTATAGGTAAGTCCCACGTCATGGTAGCGCTTAAGACCCGTACCTGCAGGAATTGGCTTACCAATGATAACGTTTTCTTTCAAGCCCTGAAGCGTATCAACCTTGCCCTCGATAGCAGCGTCGGTCAGTACTTTAGTGGTTTCCTGGAAGGATGCCGCGGACAGGAAGGAATCAGTTGCCAAAGATGCCTTAGTAATACCCAAAAGCAAAGGCTGACCGATAGGAGGATTCTTGCCTTCCAGTACCAGATCGTTTGCAACCTTTCGAACTCGAAACGATTAACCTGACGTCCTGGCAGGTAATCAGAATCACCTGGATCGATAACTGCTACCTTGCGAAGCATCTGACGAGCGATAACTTCGATGTGCTTGTCGTTAATGTCTACACCCTGGGATACGTATACGTCCTGAACCTGATCAACGATATAACGAAGCGTGGTGTTAGGATCGGTCAAACGCAGCAAGTCATGAGGGTTAACAGAACCCTTGGTCAGCTGCTGGCCAACCTCAACTTCACAACCATCGGTTACACCAGGGAACATCTGAGCACGAGCGGAAACAACATACTCGCGAATGTTACCTTCCTGGTCATGGATGGTCAGGGTCTTGCTATTCTTGTCGCCCACAATCTGTAAGGTGCCAGCAATTTCTGCCAAAACAGCCTGGCCCTTAGGCTTGCGAGCCTCAAAGAGCTCGGTTACACGAGGCAGACCGTGAGTGATGTCTTCACCTGCAACACCGCCAGAGTGGAACGTACGCATCGTCAACTGCGTACCAGGCTCGCCAATGGACTGAGCAGCAATAATACCAGCTGCCGTGCCGATATTTACCGGACGCGACGTTGCCAAGTCCCAACCGTAGCACTTCTGACAAATACCGTGCTCAGCATGGCAGGTCATAACAGCACGATGCTTAATCTTGCGAACACCCGCATCGTAGAGACGCTGAAGTTCAGCAACAGAGGAAGGATATTCGCCAGCCTCCATGATGATTTCGCCCGTCTCTTCGCTTACTGCAGGCTCAGCTAAGCAACGACCTACCAAGGAATCGTCGATTTCACCCTTTGCGTTGATAAGAGCGCATTCAACACCGTCATTCGTACCGCAGTCAAGTTCGCGAATGATAACGTCCTGTGCAACGTCAACCAAACGACGAGTAAGGTAACCAGAGTCAGCCGTACGGAGTGCCGTGTCAGCCAGACCCTTACGAGCACCGTGCGTAGAAATGAAGTATTCCAGTACGGAGAGGCCTTCACGGAAGTTTGCCTTAATAGGACGGTCAATAATTTCACCCTTAGGGTCAGACATAAGGCCACGCATACCAGCAAGCTGACGAATCTGCTTGATGTTACCTCGAGCACCAGAGAATGCCATCATGTAAATGGGGTTGAACTTGTCGAAGTTCGCTGCCATAGCATCGCCAACTTCTTCGTTAGCAGCATTCCAGATGTCAACAACCTGCTTATGACGCTCCTCATCAGACATAAGACCCATTTCGTAGTCTTCGTCGATAGCAGCAACTTTCTCGTCTGCCTCTGCCAAGATTTCGCCTTCTCGGGAGGAATCGTAGCGTCGTAAACAGAAACAGTTAAACCAGCGCGTGTTGCGTAGTGGAAACCAGCGCTCTTCAAACCGTCCAGGATGGGTTCCATCTCAGAGGTGGTGTAGCGATTGCAGCAATCCTCAACGAGGTGGCTGATCTCGCTCTTATTCATTTCAAAGTTCAAGTAAGGATAGTCGTCAGGCAAAACGGCATTGAAGGTAATACGACCAATGGTGGTCTCGATGCGCTCGCCCTTCTTGTGCTCAACCATGTTGTCAAAAGAGGTTGCAACGATGGTGTCCTTTAGTCAAACGAACCCTAAATTCTTTTGCCTGCAGGTCAAGATCTGCGCGAGCATCGTAGGCGTTCATCGCATCGTTGAAGTCGATAAATGCACGACCCTCGCCAGGGAATCCGTCGCGAGCAGCGGTCAAGTAATACAGACCGATGATCATATCCTGAGTAGGTACCGTCAAAGGACGACCGTGAGCAGGAGATTTAATATTGTTAGCAGAAAGCATCAAAACGCGAGCTTCAGCCTGAGCTTCGTTACCCAATGGCACATGAACTGCCATCTGGTCACCGTCGAAGTCAGCGTTAAATGCCGTACATACCAAGGGGTGCAGCTTAATTGCTTTACCTTCTACCAGTACTGGCTCGAATGCCTGAATACCCAAACGGTGCAAGGTAGGTGCGCGGTTCAGGAGAACAGGATGCTCGGTAATAACCTGATCCAAAACGTCCCAAACATAGCTTGCGCCACGATCAACCGCACGCTTAGCAGCCTTAATGTTGGCAGCATACTCGAGCTCAACCAAACGCTTCATTACGAATGGCTTAAACAGTTCGAGTGCCATCTGAGAAGGCAAACCGCACTGATGCAGCTTCAAAGTAGGACCAACAACGATTACCGAACGGCCAGAGTAGTCAACACGCTTACCTAACAGATTCTGACGGAAACGACCCTGCTTACCCTTGAGCATATCGGACAAGGACTTCAGAGGACGGTTACCAGGACCCGTTACCGGACGACCACGACGACCGTTGTCAAACAGAGAGTCTACCGCTTCCTGAAGCATGCGCTTTTCGTTGTTCACGATGATCTCAGGTGCACCAAGATCCAAGAGGCGCTTCAGACGGTTGTTACGGTTAATTACACGACGATACAAATCGTTCAGGTCAGACGTTGCGAAACGACCACCATCGAGCTGAACCATAGGACGCAAATCTGGAGGAATAACGGGAATTACATCCAGAATCATGTCGCTTGGCTTGTTGGAAGAATGCAAGAAAGCATCTACTACCTTCAAGCGCTTGATAGCCTTGTGCGCTTCTGGCCCTTACCCGTTGCTACTACCTCACGCAATTCTTCAGCGGTAGCTTCCAGATCGATTGCATCGAGCAGATCGCGAATTGCTTCTGCACCCATACCACCCTTGAAGTAGTCGGAGTAGTTCAAGCGCATTTCGCGATACAGTGCTTCGCCAGATACGAGCTGCTTTGGCTCAATCTTCAGGAATGCCTCCAGAGCTTCAGTGCGCAGTGCCTTGCGCTCGTTGAACTCCTCGTAGATGTCTGCAATTTCTTCTTCAACTTCTTCAGGAGTCATGCGCTCGTCTTCGTCGATATCATCAACGAATTCGTCCTCTTCAGGAACATAGTCAACAGAAAGACGACGCGTTGCCTCGATAAGACGATCGCGTTCTGCATCCAATTCTTCCAAGTCTGCAGAAAGCTCGTCGCGGAGCTCTTCTACATCCTTTCGCGAGCTTCCTTATCAACAGAAGTGATGATGGAAGATGCGAAATAAAGGACCTTCTCCAACTCCTTAGGAGGAATATCCAAAAGATAACCCAAACGAGAAGGAGAACCCTTGAAGTACCAAATATGGCTAACTGGTGCGGCAAGCTCAATATGGCCCATGCGTTCACGGCGAACCTTAGAGCGGGTTACTTCAACACCGCAGCGTTCGCAGACAATACCCTTGAAGCGGATGCGCTTGTACTTACCGCAAGCGCACTCCCAGTCCTTCGTAGGGCCGAAAATCTTTTCGCAGAACAAGCCATCCTTTTCAGGCTTGAGCGTACGATAGTTGATAGTTTCAGGCTTCTTGACCTCGCCACGAGACCAACCACGGATATCTTCCGCGCTCGCAAGAGAGATACGGATAGCGTCAAAGTTGTTTACATCAAATTCGCTCATTTACATCTCCTCTCCCTCACCGATAAGGCATTTACTGAATTCTTTTCTGAGGTGCCGCCCATCAAATCGCCCAATTCAGCGTGATAGAGCCCAGCAAATCATCTTCGCTCATAGGCTTATCTTCGCTTGTGCGTGCGGTACCCAACATTTCAGGTGCTTCCTCTTCAGGCTCGTGAGTAACGTCGATGGTCTGGTGCTGATGACCTTCCAATTCAACGTTCAAGCACAAAGAGCGCATTTCTTTAATAAGAACCTTGAAGGATTCAGGAACCTCAGGTGCAGGGATGGACTCGCCCTTAACGATTGCCTCGTAAGCCTTAACACGGCCAGAGGTATCGTCGGACTTGATGGTCAAAATCTCCTGGAGAACATTTGATGCACCGTAGGAATACAGTGCCCAAACTTCCATCTCGCCGAAGCGCTGGCCACCGAACTGAGCCTTGCCGCCCAGAGGCTGCTGGGTAATAAGACTGTAAGGACCAGTCGAACGGGCATGAATCTTGTCGTCAACCAAGTGGCCCAACTTCAGGATGTAGGTCTGACCACAGGTGATAGGCTCACGGAAACGCTCGCCCGTGCGGCCATCATAGAGCCAGGTCTTACCCGTGCGAGAAAGCTGAGGAATCATATCCATGCGGAAATGTTCGCCATACTTCTTCTTGTTGATATTCACCAGGTTGCGGTTTGCCTTAAGGATTACGTCAGAAATTTCCTCTTCTGTTGCGCCGTCGAAAACAGGGGTTGCAACATGAATAGGACCTTCTACGATCTCATCAGAATCTTCCTCGTCAGACCAGCCCCAAGTGCAGCCCAACCAAGGTGGTTTTCAAGCAGCTGACCAACGTTCATACGAGAAGGTACACCCAGTGGTTCAAGATAACATCGATTGGGGTACCGTCTGCCAAGTAAGGCATATCCTCAACAGGCAAAACACGGGAAATAACACCCTTGTTACCATGACGACCAGAAAGCTTGTCGCCCTGCTGGATCTTACGCTTCTGAGCAACAAATACGCGAACCAGCTCGTTTACGCCAGGAGCCAATTCGTCGCCATTTGCGCGAGAAGAACGAACCACGTTAATTACGCGACCGCCTGCACCATGAGGAACCTTCAAGGAAGTATCACGAACCTCACGTGCCTTCTCACCAAAGATTGCACGAAGCAGACGCTCTTCAGCAGTAAGTTCCGTTTCGCCCTTAGGGGTAACTTTGCCTACCAGAACATCGCCAGGGAATACTTCAGCCACCCACGCGAATAATGCCATCG
>ENA-OQDF01000042-OQDF01000042.1-human-gut-metagenome-genome-assembly--contig:-NODE-42-length-37152-cov-4.668359_pt1 | contig 37152 bp, 50 predicted proteins | sample MGYA00242769_ERZ504597 | MGnify/ENA primary metagenome ERZ504597 (study PRJEB26092, sample SAMD00036305) | human gut metagenome | host: Homo sapiens | study: EMG produced TPA metagenomics assembly of...
TTACAGGCATGAGCGCATGATCAGTGAATACAGAAAACTTTACAGGGAGGTAGAGGAAGCATATGGCAGGGATTGGATTTGAACTCAAAAAACTGTTCAGCAGAAGAGGGCTGTTTGCTTCTTTCCGCGCCTATGGATATGCAGGGATTATCTGTACCGGTCCCATGCTGCTTGGTATCGTACTTCTGCTGGGGGTTATGTTTTTGTGTGACAGGACAGGCGCTTCGAAACAGAGCAGAGAATTACTGGTCTGCATGATCACATATACACTTCTTGCATCATTGACGGTAACCAGTTTCTTATCAATGGTAGTAACAAGATTTATTGCAGATATGCTTTATGAAGAAAAAATGAGGCTGTTCTGTCATCTTTCTGGGGTTCGACAGGCTTAATGCTCATTTCAGGAGGAATTCTATATGGGATTTTTCTGATATTTTCCGGAGTTGGGCTTATAGATAAGTTTTTATGTTTTGGGCTGTTTGGAGAACTGATCGTTACATGGAATGCAATGAGTTATCTTACTGCAATTAAAGATTACAGAGGAATTATGTTATCCTTTCTTGCTGCAATCGCTGTTACTTTTCTCTCGGGAGCCTTATTGCTGTTTCTGGGAATTTCTCATGTGGAGGCATTGATGGCTGCGGTATGCATTGGATATGGGATCATGCTTTTATGGGATGTTGTTTTGCTGTATGAGTATTTTCCGCAAAGTGATATCAGTGCATTCTTATTTTTAAGATGGGCAGATGAGTTTCTGCCTCTGGCATTTACAGGACTCTGCATTAATATCGGGCTGTTTGCCCATCTTGTGATCATGTGGGCCGGACCGCTGGGGAAACAGGTAAAAGGGCTTTTTTATGGGGCACCGTCTCATGACGTACCGGCATTGATTGCATTTCTGACAATTCTGATTACCACTGTAATTTTGTGGTTTCTGTAGAAGTTAATTTTTATCCGAAATACAGGAACTATTACAGTTTATTTAATGATGGGGGAACCATTAAGGATATTATGCAGGCTGGTACAGAAATGCTGGATGTACTGAACAGAGAATTGAAATATACCGCTTTGAAGCAGTTACTGACTACTGCACTGGCGATTTCAGTGGGTGAGAGTCTTTTGAAGTACCTTCCTTTGGGATTTAATGATCTGATGTATGGATATTTCCGGACACTTTGTGTTGGGTACGGCATTTATGCAGTTGCAAATACGATGCTTCTGCTTCTTTTATATTTTACAGATTACAGGGGAGCGTTGGCTGCTTCTGTAATTTTTGCCGTGGGAACTTCTGTGTTTACTGTAATTTCATTGTTTTGTCCGCAGGTATATTATGGCTTTGGGTTTCTGGCAGGATGTGTACTGTTTTATTTTATAGTTATGATCCGTCTGGAACGTTATACCAGACGTCTGCCATATTATATTCTCAGCATACAGCCGGTGGTAGCAGAAGACAAATCGGGGGTATTTACCAGAATCGGATGTTTTATGGATGAGAAACTGGAAAGGAGAACGAACGTTGACAGGAATTAAAAAAATAAATCTGATAAGTGCAGTATTAGTCAGCCTTTCTCTCTGTGGAGGCTGCACTCTGGAAAAAGCGGGAAACTCTTCGCAGGATCAGGCAGTACAGGAAGATAACGAAACAGAACAGGTAAAGACAGAAAAAGCAGAGAAAGAAGAAATCAATGAGATGCATTTAAGAGATAAGGATTCTTTGTATGAAAATGCTGATGATACCAGTGTTGTTACCATGTATCTTACTGTATCTAAGGGAAATTCATCCGAAAATACATATCATACATGGAAGGAAATCAACAGCTATTCTGTTTATGACTACGAAGATATGGGAGTGGAGAGATATCAGGTGGCAGGACTTTTACAGGTGGAGATGAGAATGGACCGATAGAAGGGGAAGTCGGATATGGAGAAAGCGTGCCTAATGCAACTGTTCAGATCAGAGGCCAGACATCCAGCCAGAATGCACAAAAAAATTATAAAATTGAGTTAAAAAAGAATAAAGGAACGTGGAGAGGACAGAGAACCATTAACCTGAATAAACATATGACAGAAGGAATGCGCTTTCGAAATAAGCTGGCATATGATCTGATTAGGGGAATTCCTCAGATGGTTGGTTTACGTACACAGTTTGTGCATTTGTATGTAAAGGATAATACAGAAGAATCAGATGGAAAATTTGAGGATTATGGAATTTATACACAGGTTGAACAACTGAATAAGACAGCATTAAAGAGTCATGGACTGGATTCAAACGGACAATTGTATAAGATTAATTCTTTTGAATTCTATCGTTACGAAGATATTATAAAAAAGAAGATGATGCAGGATATGATAAAACAGCCTTTGAAAAAATGCTGGAAATAAAAGGGGATTCAGATCATACCAAATTGATCGATATGCTGACAGATCTGAATGATTACTCTATAGGGATTGAAGATGTACTGAAAGAACATTTTGATGAAGAAAATATTGTTTACTGGATGGCATTTCAGATTCTGATGGGAAACGTAGACACACAGAACAGAAATGTTTATTTATACAGTCCTCTGAATTCAGATATCTGGTACTTTATTGCCTGGGATAACGATGGCTGTCTGATGAGATCGGAATATGAATTAAAGAATTTTTCGGATCAGGGCAGTTGGGAAAAGGGAATCAGTAATTACTGGGGAAATGTTCTGTTTCAAAGGTGTCTGAAGTCACGGTCTTTCCGGGAAAAATTAAATGATGCCATTCTGGAACTGAGGGAATATCTGAACAAAGATATGCTCATATCAAAGATAGAGAGCTATAAGAACGTACTGAAGCCCTATTTATATTCGATGCCTGATGCAGAGTATGAACCGCTTACATCTGAACAATACGATCAGATTGTAGCATCACTTCCTGATGAGATAGAGAAGAACTATAAGTTATATCTGGAAAGCCTGGAAACACCAATGCCATTTTATATAGGTGTTCCGACAATAGACGGTAATAAGTTGAAATTTAACTGGGATGTATCTTATGATCTGGACGCAGAGGACATTACGTATTCTGTGGAGGTTGCGCGAGATTATCTGTTTCAGGATGTAATCTATCACAATACAACCCTGACTGTTCCGGAAACTGAGATGGACCTTCCGGAAGCAGGACAGTACTTTGTGAGAATAAGAGCAACAAATACATCTGGAAAAACGCAGGATGCATTTGATTATTATGTAACAGACGAAGGAAAGCATTATGGTATGAAGTGCTTTTACATAACAGAAGATAGTACGGTAGAGGAAGACAATTATGAAGAAGGCTGACAGGAAGAAAGAACATTTTCGTAATGAATGGAAATATCTTATCAGTACCAGTGAGAAAGAAGTCCTGAATCTTCGGATGAAGCCACTTATGAAACTGGATCCTCATGCAGAAAATGGAGGATATCTGATACGGAGCCTGTATTTTGATGATTACTGGAACAGTGCATATGAAGAAAAGGAAAGCGGCGTTCTTATGAGGAAGAAATATAGGATACGAATTTATAATTATAGTGCTGAAAGTATCAAGCTGGAAAGAAAAAAGAAGTTCGGCAGTTATATTTATAAAGAAGATGCCCCTCTGACAAAAGATGAGGTGCAAAAAATTCTTTCCGGCGAGTATGAATTTCTTCTGAAAAGTCCGTATAGTCTTTGCAGGGAATTTTACATAGAATGTATGAGTAATATGATGCGGCCGAGAACAATCGTAGATTATGAGAGAGAACCATGGATCATGGATGAAGGAACGGTCAGGATCACATTTGATACAGATGTCAGAGCTGCTGTTGGAAGCTATGATATTTTCGACAGTACGCTTCCGGCTTTATCTGTACTGGAACCGGGAAAACTGATCATGGAAGTGAAATTTACAGAGATGCTGCCTCAGATTCTGAGAAATCTTCTGCCGCCGCAGGCAGCAGAATTTACAGCAGTTTCCAAATATGTACTGTGTTATGAAAAAACGCGGTACATGAATGGATTTGAGTATTGGTATGATACACAGGGAGGATGATAAGATGAGTGTACAGGATATGATAAAAAAATCTGTACTGGAATCAGGAATGTTCAGTCAGTATGATATACCTAAGATATTGGCTGCTCTGGCAGTGGCTTTGATTTTGGGAAGTGTGATTTATCTGGTTTATCAGAAATTTTATGTTGGAGTTATTTTCTCCAGAAGTTTTGCAGTTACACTTGTGGGAATGACAGTGCTTACCTGTATGGTAACACTTGCGATCAGCAGCAATATTGTGATTTCTCTTGGTATGGTTGGTGCATTGTCTATTGTACGTTTTCGTACAGCAATTAAAGATCCGATGGATCTTCTGTATCTGTTCTGGGCAATCACATCGGGGATTACAGCCGGCGCAGGTATGTATGCATTAACTCTGTTGACAGCTGTGATTATCATTCTGATAATCACCCTGTTTTATCACAAACAACAAAATGGCAGAATTTATATTGCAGTGATTCATTATCATGGAACTCAGGCGGGAGATGAAATTATCCGCTGTTTTGGAAAAAGAAAATATTTCGTAAAATCAAAAACTATGCGCAATGAAAAAACAGAAATGGCAGTGGAAATATATTGCAGACAGAATGATATGGAGTTTATGGAAAAAATCCGGGATATCGGTGGAGTGGAAGATGTTACATTGATTCAGTATAATGGAGAATATCATGGCTAAAAGTCAGAAACGATATCTGGTTCTGTTGGGTTTTGGACTTTTAGTTATTATAGCAGCAGGAGTATGGATGGTATTTGGAAGAAAAACTCAGATATATGAAAAAACAGAAGAAATTTTTGGAAATCCATTAATGGGATATGCACCTTGTGCCTGGGAAGAAACAATAGGAGAGGATATATCTTTACTGTATATGGATATTACCTGGGCTGAACTGGAACCGGCGGAAGGAAAATATGACTGGGAGAAAATCGAAAGAGAAAATCAGACTGACAGATGGAGAGAAGAAGGGAAACACCTGGTACTGAGGTTTGTGTGTGATATTCCCGGGGAGGAAAAGCATATGGACATTCCACAATGGCTATATGACAAAACTGATCATGCGGGAACCTGGTATGATATGGAGTATGGAAAGGGATATGCTCCTGATTATAATAATGAACAGATGATACAATATCACAAAAGGGCAGTTAATGCACTTGGAGAGCATTTTGGCAGAGATGGACTGGTCAGTTATATCGAACTTGGAAGTCTGGGGCACTGGGGAGAATGGCATGTAAATATTTCCGCAGGAATACAGAGTCTGCCGGAAGAATCTGTAAGAGAACGTTATATGATTCCATGGACAGAGGCCTTCCCTGATTCCATGATACTGATGAGAAGACCTTTTAGTGAGGGAGAACATTATGGAACAGGTCTCTACAACGATATGACCGGACAGCCAGAGAGCACAGAGGAATGGTTTCGCTGGATTAATGAAGGCGGTGAGTTTGACCAGACTCATGAGAAAAAAGGTTTATCCGCAATGAAAGATTTCTGGAAAAAGTTTCCTTCCGGAGGTGAGTTTACAAGTTCAATTACAATGAAAGAGCTGCTTGACACAAATCTGAATCAGACAATAAATCTGATAAAGAAAGCACATACTACTTTTCTTGGACCGAAAATAGCAGATAAAACTTATGAAAACGGTTATAGGAAAGTTTTAGGAAGCATGGGATATCGTTTGTGGATCTCGGAAGCAAGCCTTATTCAGATGCCGGGTTATGTCAGCCTGAATCTTAAATGGAAGAATGATGGAGTTGCACCATTTTATGAAGACTGGCCTGTATGGGTTCTGGTAGAAGATGAGGATGGAAATAGTCTTGAAAAAGAAGCGGTTGACATTTCGTTAAAATCACTTCTGCCGGAAGAAACTTTACAGACAAAAACAAGAATGCAGGTAAAAAAGATGATCTCACTGGCCGGAAAGAAATATAAGATCAGTATAGGTATTGAAGATCCGATGACTGGGAAATTAGCTGTTCGACTTTCAATGAAGGGAACTTATAACGAAGGGAAAAATTATCTTTTTAGCAAATAATATTGAAGAATAAAAATGATTCGTTTATCTGTTACAGTAAAAGGAATAAAAAAATCGGATTGTATGTTTTTGAATACAATCTGATTTTTTTTGCTAATTACTGGACAAAGTAAAAAAAATATTCTATAATATTATAGTAAAAATTAAATAACATTTATTGGTTTTGAACCAGTCGTTGTAAGTTCCGCAAGGATTAATAGAGAAACCGGTGTAAGTCCGGTACGATCCCGTCACTGTAAGAGGGAGCTTCGGAATGAAAAATGTCACTGGGCCATGTGATTTTAAAGTTGGTCCGGGAAGGCGATTTCGAAGTGATGAACTTAAGTCAGGAGAACTGCTTGCAATTGGGATAGGAATGATTCTTACGGTAGATAGGAAGCATAATTTTTTTATGTCATTTTGTGTCCGTATGTATGATGTTTTCATATTGCGGGCTATTTTTTTGCCTGAAAATTAACCCCTATGGGGGGATTCCCCATGTTACTGAGTAAAAGTAATCAGAAACATTTCCGGTATTGGTTTAATTCACGAAAGATGTAGGAAGGAGATTATTTTGACGAAAAAACAAATCGGGAAAAGATTTCTGCAGATTCTGATCGTCCTGTTTGGTATCAGCTTTCTGACCTTTGGACTGACTTATCTGTCTCCTGGTGATCCGGCTGAGATCATGCTGACAGAGTGCGGTAATCTTCCCACACCGGAGCTTCTGGAACAGACAAGGCATGAGCTGGGACTTGATCAGCCCTTTCTTGTGCAGTATGGAACCTGGCTGAAGGGTGTACTCACCGGAGATATGGGACAGTCCTATTCCTTTAAGATGCCGGTAGTACAGAAACTTGTATCCTGTTTCTGGCCAACCCTGAAGATGTCTCTGCTGGCACTGCTTATGATGATCGTGATTTCCATTCCGCTGGGAATCCTGGCAGCAGTGTATCAGAACAAATTCCCGGATTACTTTGTAAGAGGAATTACTTTATCGGGGTATCAGTACCAAGCTTCTGGCTTGGCCTGATCTTACTGAGTATTTTTGGTGTACAGCTTCGCTGGGTAAATGTAGCAGGAGGAAGTACTGATCTGAAGGCTATGATCCTGCCGTCACTTACGTTGGCGCTTGCCATGTCTGCCAAATATACCAGACAGGTGAGAAGTGCGGTTCTGGAGGAGCTTCATCAGGATTATGTAACAGGTGCACGTATGAGAGGTATCAAGGAGAGTGTGATTTTATGGAGACATGTTCTTCCAAATGTAATGCTTCCGTTGGTAACTCTGCTTGGACTTTCCCTGGGAAGTCTTCTTGGCGGTACTGCAGTCGTTGAGATTATCTACAACTGGCCGGGTATGGGAAATATGGCAGTCAAAGCAATCTCCTGTCGCGATTATCCGCTGGTTCAGGGATATGTACTGTGGATCGCTATCCTGTATATGTGTATCAATCTGCTTGTGGATCTGTCCTATACTTATCTGGATCCAAGACTTAAGGAGGATAGATAATGAAGTTAGCGAAGTATTTAAAGAAAATAAGCAGTTTACCCTTTTTTCGATACTGGCGCTGGTGGTAGTCGGTGTAGCTGTGTTTGCCCCGCAGATTGCACCCTACGACCCGCTGGATGCAGTAATGCTGGAATCCCTTCAGGCGCCAAGTTCTGCACATCCCTTTGGAACAGACAAGCTGGGACGTGACCTGTTATCACGAGTGATCTTCGGAACCAGAACTTCTCTGGTCATGACATTATGTCTGGTAGCAGTTATCTTTGTGATCGGTACATTTCTTGGAATTATCGCCGGATACTTCGGTGGAATCGTAGACGGTGTGATCATGCGTATCGCAGATATGATGATCTCTTTCCCTGGTCTGGTACTTGCCATCGCAATCGCCGGTATGCTGGGACCGAACCTTGTAAATGCGGTTATCTCCATTGCAGCGGTAAGCTGGACAAAATATGCCAGACTTGCACGAAGTATGGTGCTGAGGGTTAAAAAGAATCTTTATATTGAAGCAGCAGTTGTAAACGGAACCAGGACATGGAAGATTCTGCTGGTACATGTTCTTCCGAACATGGTTACTCAGATGGTAGTAACTGCAGCAGCAGATATCGGAACCATGATGCTGGAACTGGCATCCTTATCCTTCCTTGGCTTTGGTGCTACAGCGCCCACACCGGAATGGGGACTGATGCTGAACGAGGGAAGAACTTACATGGCAAAAGCACCATGGCTGATGATCTACCCAGGTATTGCGATCGTGATCTGCGTAGTTATCTTCAACATGCTTGGTGACAGCATCCGTGACGTTCTCGATCCGAGACAGGAGTAAGAAAGCAGGCTGTTGTTTCTTATATAATAAGGAAAGCTCAAATATATCCGCATGGTAAAAAAATGCCGGGTATAAAAAGTTCTGCGGCTTCCGTACTGAACCGCAGAAGATAAGGTAAGATAGAGTAACAATCAACCAGTGCAGACAGCAATCGGACTTCTGCACAAGTAATGATGATAAACGATTAACCATAAAGTGGAAATGAATCCCACTTACCTAATTTTTTCAGGAGGAATATATGAAAAACACATTATTCAAAAAAGTTTTAGCAGTAGCACTTGCATGTACAATGACATTTTCCATGGCAACCGTAACTCACGCAGCAGATGCAAAAGAGATCACCATCGGTGTAACAAGCTTTGCTGATACTCTGGAGCCTACAGAGCAGTACTTCAGCTGGGTTGTTTCCCGTTATGCTATTGGTGAGTGCCTTACCAAATTCGATGAAGAAGGTGAGATCGTTCCTTGTCTGGCAGAAAGCTGGGAGAACAGCGAAGACGGAAAAACATGGACATTCAAGATTCGTGAAGGTGTTAAATTCTCCAACGGTGATGATATGACACCGGAGATGGTAATGGCATCTATTCAGCGTACAGTTGACAAGAGTGACCGAGTACCGGAGTTCTTTGATCTGGACAGCATGGAAGTAGACGGACAGAACCTGATCTTCCACTTAAACAGAGCAAACGCAAACATGGCAGGAAGCCTTGCAGACCCATTATTCCTGATCGTAGATACAAACGTAGATGACTCTGCATTTGCAATGGAAGGACCAATCTGTACAGGACCATATAAGGTAGAATCTTTCAGCCCTACAGATTCCTGTGTAGTTACAAAAAATGAGAATTACTGGGATGGAGAGGTGCCGCTGGATAAGGTTACACTGAAATGTGTAGATGATCAGACAACACGTTCCATGGCTCTTCAGACAGGCGAGATCGATATTGCTTATAACTTAAAGACAGAGAACCTTATTGAGTTTGAAGGAAATGATAATTATGAGATCCAGGAGCTTCAGTCCCTGCGTTCCACATACGCATTCATGAACCAGAGCGAAGGCCGTGCACTCAGCGATAAAGCGCTTCGTCAGGCACTTCTGCGCGGACTTGACAAACAGACATACTGTGACGTTCTTCTTGAGGGTGGAGCTACAGCAGGTAAAGCACCGGTACCTCCTACACTTGACTTCGGATTTGATGATCTGAACGATGAGAACAGCTATGATCCGGAAGGCGCTAAAGCAATCCTTGAGGAAGCAGGATACAAAGATACAGACGGTGATGGATTCGTGGAAACACCGGACGGAGATCCTCTGACACTTGATTTCGTTATCTATACAAGCCGTGCAGAGCTTGGTGTTTACGCACAGGCAGCACAGGCAAGCCTGAAAGAGATTGGTATTAATGTAAACTTGAATACAGTAAGCTATGAAACACTTCTCGACATGAGAGATTCCGGTCAGTATGACCTTCTTATCTGGAACGTACTTGTAGCTAATACTGGAGATCCGGAGAACTACTTAAGAGAGAACTGGTATAGCAAATCTGCAAACAACACAGCTGGATACAATAATCCGGAAGTAGATGAGCTTCTTGATGAGCTTGCAGGAACATTTGACGAAGAAGAAAGAAAAGACCTGATCATCAAGATTCAGCAGGATATCATGGATGATGCAGCAACTGTATTCTTCGGATATGAGACAACTTATCTGTTCTCTAACAAGAGAGTTACAGGCGTGAAGATGTATCCGATGGATTACTACTGGCTGACAAAAGACATCACACTTGCTGAGTAATTATATTTAGAGATATTATAGCAATCCTCTAAAATAATGCATATTAATCCAGCCCATCAGAGTATGAAATCCTGCGTCAGATATCTTTGCCGTGCGTCGGCACGCCTGCAGATATCTTCCTTGTCTTTCGTACTCTGCTGAACTGTCTTAAATGCATTATTTACGAGGACTGCTATAATTTCTGAATGAGACTGCACGGATTATGTCTGTTCGTCGGGATATCAGAAAAGATGGACATGGATATAATCCGGAAACACAGTAACAAGTAAGAAGGAGCGTTATTTATGCTTGAAATAAAGGATCTTTCAGTCCGGTATGGAAAGCAGGAACCTACGATTGAGCATTTCAACCTGAATATGAAGAAGGGTGAGATCATCAGTGTTGTAGGTGAGAGTGGAAGCGGAAAGACCACTGTTATCAGAGCTGTCCTCGGCGCACTTGCCGGGGGCGGTAAGGTAACACAGGGAGATATTCTCTTTAACGGAAAATCCCTGCTGACCAATACCAAGGATGAATGGAGACAGTTAAGAGGAACACGTATATCCATGATCTTTCAGGACTGCGGCGGAACCCTGAATCCGATCCGTAAGATTGGAAGCCAGTTCGTGGAATACATCTGTACTCATTCAAAAGTGTCAAAAGATGAAGCGTGGAAAAAAGGAGTAAGCATGCTGGAGAAAATGCGTCTCCCGGAAGCAGAGAATATCATGAACAGTTATCCTCATCAGCTTTCCGGTGGTATGCGTCAGCGTGTGGGTATTGCCATGGCAATGACCTTTAATCCTGAACTGCTTCTGGCAGACGAACCCACCAGTGCATTGGATGTGACTACACAGGCACAGATTGTTCGTCAGATGATGGAGCTGCGTGACGATTTCCACACAGGCATCATCATCGTAACCCATAACATTGGTGTAGCTGCTTACATGGCAGATCAGCTGATCGTTATGCAGAACGGCAAAGTGGTGGATCAGGGAACAAGGGATGAGGTCATGAATCATCCGACCAGTGATTATACAAAGAAGCTTCTGGCAGCAGTACCGGAAATGGAGGGACGCCGTTTTGTTTAAGGAATCAGATATCGTACTCAGTGCAAAGCACATTGTAAAACAGTTTCCGGCCTCCCATGGACGGACACTGACAGCCTGCAATGACATTAACCTGAATGTCTATAAGGGCAAGACATTAGGAATTGTAGGAGAGAGCGGATGCGGTAAATCCACATTCGTAAGGATGGTTATCTCCCTTGACAAGCTACCAGCGGTGAGATTCTGTATCATGGCAAAAACCTTGCTGGCCTTTCCAAAAAGGAAACATGGTTAAATCGCCAGAACATGCAGATGGTTTTCCAGGATCCGCTGGCATCCTTTGATCCGAAGATGAAGATCGTGGATATCCTTACAGAGCCGCTGATCAACTTCGGAAAATTAAAGAAAAGCGAGAAAGAAGCCAAAGCAAGAGAACTGCTGGAAATGGTAGAGCTGCCTGGAGATTTCGTAGATCGTTATCCTCACAACATGAGTGGCGGACAGAGACAGAGAATCAGTATTGCAAGAGCGCTTTCACTGGAACCGGAGATTCTGGTTTGTGATGAGGCGACTTCTGCGCTGGATGTTTCTGTGCAGGAGTCTGTGATCGAGCTTCTGGTACGCCTTCAGAAAGAAAAAATATCAGCATGCTTTTCATCTGCCATGACCTGGCGCTGATCCGTTCTTTTGCCCATCAGATTGCTGTTATGTATCTGGGAAATATCGTAGAGGTTATTCCAGGTGAAGATGTTACAGAGTATGCAGTGCATCCATATACACAGGCACTTCTGGGTGCACAGTTCTCTATCCACATGGATCCCAGCCAGAAGATCCAGAGTATCGAGAGTGAAGCACCAAGTCCTCTGGATGTACCGAAGGGCTGCCCTTTCCAGAACCGCTGCGAGCATTGCACAGACAGATGTAAGGCAGAGATGCCGAAGCTGAAAGAGATTGCTCCCGGACATGAAGCAGCTTGTTTCTATGTGGAGGAGCATCTGAAAAATTGAAGGAAAGGGGGAAGGTGTAATGAAAAGAAAGTTTATCAGTCTGACACTGAGTGCGGTTCTTGTGCTTGGGGTTACAACCCCTGCCTGGCTGCCGCTGAAACCTATACAGATGGTGAGGCGCATACAATTGGTGTCATCGTATATGATCCGGATGCCTCAGAGATGGAAATGTTCTCTGACTACTACCGCGACTATATTCAGGCAGGTTTTCCTGTGAAATTCATTTTCTCCGGCAGGACAACCAGCGCAGAGGATGAGATTCAGTATATTGATAAAATGAAAGAGCAGGGCGCAGAAGGAATCATTCTTTTGCAGGTTTTGCAGCAGGAATTCAGGATATCATTGGGGAGTGCGAGAAGGAAGAGGTGTATTATGCACTTGGCTCCAACACTATCAGTGATGAGAATTATGAAGCAGTAAAAGATAATTCCTGTTATATGGGAAGTGTGGGACCGAAGCTGGAAGATGTATACCAGAGCGGATGTGATATGACAGAGTATTTTCTGGATAAGGGTGCGAAGAATTTTGTGATTATGTCCGGTGGTGCTTCTTCAGGAAACCGCCTGCATCAGGTGAGAACCTGGGGAATGCTCAATACATTGGAAGAGAAAGCAGGGCTGGTTCTGACAGAAGAGGCAGAAACACTTTCTACAACAGAAGAAGTTACAAAGCTTTCCAGTGAAGACGGTTCTGTACAGGTTACGATCTGTCCGGGATATACAGAGCAGGACGGACCGGGACTTGACAATCTGAGCACTGCATTTGCAGATGGAAACTGTGATGCGCTGATGAGTGCGTTCCATGTTTCCACTTATCTGGACAAAATCGCAGATAAGGAAAAAGAACAGAACAGCAATATTCTGGTAGGCTCTATCGACAGTTTCACTGATGGAAATTATGAAATCTTCCAGAAGAAAGATATGTTCGGAAATCCACCTGTTGATTATGTACAGGGAAAATATGCATCTTTGGCAGGTCCTGCATTTGCCATGATCTACAATGCCATCACAGGAAATCCGGATGCAGTAAAAGAGAACGGACAGGCAGCACGTCTGTACCAGGCTTCTGGACTGCAACAAATGAGAAAGATTATGAAGAGCTTTATGGATATGCAACAGGTATCTATGAAAATGCATACAGCTGTGATGATCTTCAGGGCGTGATCAAGGTATTTGATGACAGTGCTGCACCTGAGAAGTTCAAAGAACTGACAGAGAGTTATTCTGTAGAAGATGCCAAGCGCGTATCTTTGACGGGGAATAAGCAAATGAGGACATTACGGGTAGCAGATCTGAGGCGAAGCGGGTGAGAAGTATCTGGGTATGTGCATGTTGTTGGTGCAGAATTCGGAATTCCGGTAACACTGATCTGCGGAGAAAAAGAAGGCGGAACGGTTCTTATTTCCGGCGGCGTGCATAATGCAGAATATGTGGGGATTCAGGCTGCCATGCAGCTTGCAGATGAACTGGATCCGAAGAAGATTGCAGGAAATATCATTGTGATCCGTCTGATGAACAGGACGGGATTTGAGCACCGTACCATGAGTCTTACCTATGAGGATGGAAAAAACCTGAACAGAGTTTTCCCTGGAAATCCAAACGGGACGCTCAGTGACAGGATTGCTTATACGGTTGTGACAGAATTTTTCCAGAAGGCAGATTACTATGTGGATCTGCATTGCGGTGACGGATTTGAAGGTCTGGTATCTTATGTATACTGTACAGGTGCAGCAGCTTCGGAAGTAGCCGCAAAGAGCCGGGAGATGGCGGAAATCGCACATGTGGACTATCTGGTAACTTCCATGTGTGGAACAGGTGGAGCCTACAACTACGCCGGAAGCATGGGAATCCCGAGTATCCTGCTGGAACGTGGACATAGTTCCCGCTGGTGCGAAGATCTGGTAGCGGAGGATGTTCATGATGTGAAGAATATCCTCAGACATCTGGGAATCCTTCGTGGGAAGTCTCATATTCATGGCAAAACACCGATAGAAGTAAGTCCTGTGATTTATGAAGATGCCCCGGTATCAGGCTGCTGGTATCCGGCGAAACAGCCCGGTGAGACATTTAAAGAAGGCGAAGTACTGGGAAGAATCTGCGATTATTTGGACGTGAACTGTTTGTATACAGAGCCAAAATGGGTGGTATTATTCTTTATCAGACCATCAGTCTGTGCATTATGAAGGATACGCCGATGGTTTCTTATGGTACCTGGGATGAGGATACACAGGGTAAGATTGAAGTAGGATGTGAAGTGTGCGGAAATGAGAAACATAAGCATGGACACCATCATCATAAATCAGAGGAAAAGCATCATAAACGGCATGAACATCATAAGCATCATGAGGATAAATAAATACTTAAGTAAGACAGAAATGGGTTCGACCAATGCAAGTGAACAGCAAAGCAAATGAGCTTATCGGTTCGACATAAATATAAAAACAGAGTATAAAAATACGGCTGACTATATCCGGGTTAAATGCGGATATAGTGCAGCCGTATTTTATACTATAGCAAGCCTCTTAATCAATATGCATTATTTATGAGGCTTGCTATAATCTTCGTGAAACAGAATCTGTGTAAAGAATCTTACATCTGAGTCATCTGCCAGCAGACCATACCTACTGCATCAGCCATTTTCTGTGCATCTACACTGTAGGCGGACATACAGGAACAATTCTTATACGGTCCTGCGCTCATGATCAGGATATCTTCTTTTCCCGCTTCCTGCATCTGTCTGGCAAGCTGTTCTGTAAGAATATTCTGTGCATGCTTTGCCTGTTTGAAAAGAACCGGATCCATGATCGGATCTTTCAGAACAGTCTGGAGAACCAGTGCCTTTTCATATTTCAATGCTTTTGCCTGCATTTCTTCTACAGTACCGCAGGCAGGCGGACATGCAGGAACCAGGTTATAATTTCCACAGAGATTGTCCTCGCAGAACTGTCTGTATTCCGGTACAAATACCAGGTCTTTTGTATCCATGATCGCTGCATCTGCGAAACCCATGGAAAGTGCTTCTTTTATTAAATCCATAAGAATGACTCCCTTCTTAAAGCGGATTATTTTGGCTTGAACATATCAAGGTGAATTATAACATTTTGAAATAAATAAAATCAAGTTTTGTCGAGAACTTCTGATGAGGGAAACTTGATGTAACAAAAACTTATGTTAACATATAGATATGCAAATTGGGGGATATTAATAAGAGGAAGTGATTATATGCCGGAAAATATCAGAAACATCATATATAGATTTTCTCAGGAGTTAAGACGTATTTTGGGCGATAAATTGACAAAGATTATCGTATATGGATCATATGCGAGAGGAGATTTTCGAGAAAATTCTGATATAGATATTATGATTTTGGTGAAAATGTCTGATGAAGAAATTCGATTAGTGAAGAATGATATTTATGATCTTGCATTTGAGTTTGAAATAAATACAGGAATAGAGTTCTCTCCCATCATTAAAAATGAAGACCAGTATGAGTATTGGATTGATACGTTACCTTTTTACCGAAATGTGCGAGATGAGGGGGTAGTGATCGATGAATGACAAAAAGAGGATTTATGTATATACCGTATTCGGAATGCGGTGGAGACATTGGGAGTGGCAGTATTATGCTTAGAAGTCAACATTATAAAGATTCAATAAATCGTAGTTATTATGCTGCTTTTTATGCAATAAAAGCAGTATTAGCTTTAGAAGAGATTGATTTTAAGCGTCATAAGGATGCGGTTGCGTATTTTAATAAAACTTATATAGCAAAAGAGATTTTTCCAAGAGAAATGGGAAAGAGGTTGGGAAGACTAAAGCAGGAGAGAGAAAATAGTGATTATGATGATTTTTACGTTGCATCTTTAAAAGATGCATCAGATCAATATAAGTCAGCGAAGCTTATTATTGAAAAGATAGAAGAATATCTGTCAGAGAAAGGTATTCAATATTAACTTGTCGACACACTAGAGAAATGAATTAGCGAGAGGAAATCTTATGAAGCTGACGGCAGAAAACAGCAAGGGTGAAAAAATGAAATACCGTCTTGCGCGGTCGATGAAGGAATGTATGAAAACGATGTCTGTAGATAACATCACAGTAAACAGATCACAGAGAATTGTGGTGTTACGAGGCAGACTTTCTATCGGAATTTTATGGACAAATTTGACCTTATCACTGGTATTTCGATAAGCTTCTGGCGAAATCCTTTGAGCATATGGGAATGGGAAAAACTGTTTATGATGCTCTGGTAAAGAAGTTTACCTATATTCAGGAAGAGCATGTTTTCTTTGCAGCAGCATTTAAGTATGACAGTCAGAACAGTCTGCGCCAGCATGATTTTGAACTGATCCTGGACTTCTATGAGAATCTGATTCGTGAGAAAACAGGAAGGATTCCGGATGAGACCATACATTGCATTTTGGAAATGTACTGCCATAGTTCTATTTATATGACTGTAAAATGGGTACTGGGAGAGTTGGAATGTGCACCGGAGGGACTGGCGAAAATTTTAGTTGACGGGATGCCTGGAAAACTCTCGGAATTGTTTGAAAAGCTGGAAATATTGTCATAAATATAACAATATTAATGCATAATTTTGCACTCAGTTTTTCGGCATTATTGCACAAATATTGTGAGAAGGTTACATTTGAGCTAAAGTGTAACTTTCTTTTTTATTTTATATTGTTAAGATAATAACAAAGATAAGTGATGCGGAAACTTACCTAATACTGAAGAATACCGAAAGGAATGGAAATCATTATGGCAAACAGAATTAACTTAAATCAGACATCTTATCACGGAGCAGGAGCGATCGAGGAAATCGCAAACGAAGCAAAAGCCCATGGTTTTAAGAAAGCTTTCGTATGTTCTGACCCTGACCTTGTAAAATTCCATGTAACAAGCAAAGTTACAGACATTCTTGAGAAAAACGGACTTGCATATGAACTGTATTCAGACATCAAACCAAATCCAACAATCGAGAACGTACAGCATGGTGTTCAGGCATTTAAAGATTCTGAAGCAGATTATCTGATTGCAATCGGCGGTGGTTCTTCCATGGACACTTCCAAAGCAATCGGTATCATCATTGCAAACCCTGAATTCGAAGACGTAAGAAGTCTTGAAGGTACAGCTCCGACCAAGAAACCTTGTGTACCGATCATTGCAGTTCTGACAACAGCAGGTACAGCAGCAGAGGTAACTATCAATTACGTTATCACAGATGTAGAAAGAAAACGTAATTTGTATGCGTTGACCCACATGACATGCCAATCATCGCAGTTATTGATCCTGAAATGATGTCCTCCATGCCAAAGGGACTGACAGCTTCCACAGGTATGGATGCCCTCACTCATGCAATCGAAGGATATACAACAAAAGCTGCATGGGAAATGACAGATATGTTCCATTTAAAAGCAATCGAGCTGATTTCCAAATCTCTCCGCGGTGCTGTTGAAAACACAAAAGAAGGTCGTGAAGGAATGGCTCTTGGACAGTATATCGCTGGTATGGGATTCTCTAACGTAGGTCTTGGAATCGCTCATTCCATGGCTCATACACTTGGTGCTGTTTATGACACACCACACGGTGTTGCCTGCGCAATGATGCTTCCAATTGTTATGGAATACAATCAGGAATGCACAGGTGAGAAATATCGTGAGATCGCCAGAGCAATGGGTGTCAAAGGCGTAGATGAAATGTCTCAGGACGAATACAGAAAAGCAGCAATCGAAGCTGTTAAGAAACTCTCTGTTGATGTAGGAATCCCGACTAAACTGGAAGCAATCAAAGAAGAAGATCTCCAGTTCCTGGCAGAATCCGCACATGCAGACGCATGCGCAACCGGGAAACCCGAAAGATGCAAGCGTAGAAGATCTGAAAGAATTGTTCCGTAAGATTATGTAATTAATAATGGTTATAAGATGAAATAAAAAAAGCACCGGCTGTAATGGAGTACTGTTACAGTCAGTGCTTTTTATTTCCTATAAGTCTGCTGATGCTCGGAGTGTGACGGGATTGTACATGAGAAGCAGTGCCGTATGTAAGTGTAAACAGACGAGAATTTTGTTTATAAAATGATTAGAATTGGGACACTGATTAAACACATTTCTTTTGTATGATGGAAATGTAATGGGGAAAAATGGTTATTTTGCAGTACAAATGTAGAAAAAGGGTAAGTCCTGCAAAGAAGTACAGAATAAGAAATATGAAAGGCAGAAGAATAACTGCAGAGGTTTTTACAGGAGAAATAAGTTATGACAGATGAAGAATATTATGAATTTATACAACCATATGAAGATGCTAAACAGATGCTTCTCACACGTCTTGATGTGTTGAATCACAACCTGTACGGTGAGGCATCTGCAAGACCGATCCACAACATCCAATGCAGGATTAAGAAGAAACAGAGTATTGAAGAAAAACTGCAGCGAAAGGAAAAAGAACCTACTGTGATGAATGCGAAGGATTATCTTCAGGATATTGCAGGTGTCAGGGTAATCTGCTATTTTGTAGATGATATCTATAATCTGACAGAACTTCTGAAGAGTCAGAGTGATCTGATAGTAATCAAAGAACGGGATTACATTGGAAACCCGAAGCCAAATGGATATCGGAGCTATCATGTGATCGTAGGAGTGCCGGTATATTGTCTGGATGGAATGGAATACTTCCCGGTGGAGATACAGTTTCGTACTATGTCCATGGATTTCTGGGCCAGTATGGAGCATCGGATTTCCTACAAAAAGGAACGCACAGATAAGGAACAGCTAAAAGAGGAATTAAGAGAATATGCGAATATGCTGGTAGAGATCGAGAGCCGTTTTGAGCAGTATAATGAGACGGATCATCAACAGGAAAAAAGAACAGCAGAAGTAAAACAGTCACTGTAAAAGGTGGCTGTTTTTGTGTCTTGTATTTTTTAGAGTGGGATGTTAGTATAACATTGGTTTATAGTACCTTTATATTATTTTCTGATAGCACCTTCAGAATATATAAAGGTAACTATTCGGCAGTTTATTATCCTGCTGAGGTACTATAGCAATCCTCTAAAATAGTGCATCTTAATCCAGCCCATCAGAGTGTGAAATTCTGCTGGACTGTCTTAAATGCATTACTTACGAGGACTGCTATAAACAGTTATGATTCTGGAAATAAGAGAAGGAGAAGCGTGTGAAATATAATCAGAAGAAGAAAAAAGAAAACGTAGAGATATTTCTGTTTATCATGGTGATGGCTGTTTTTGCTGCTGTTCTGGGAGTTATGTCACTGGGAGAAAAGATGCAGCCGGTGAACCAGATCAGGAAGATATCTTCTGGCTGGTACTATTATGACAACGGAAAAAGAACAGAAGTTACTCTTCCGGATACAATACAGGCAGAGAAAGGGGAAGAACTGATATTATATAATGACGGGATTACTGATCTGGATGCCGGTAAGGTAGTTACAACCAGAGGTGCACAGTATGATCTGAAAATCTGGCTGGGTGACCGTCCCATCTATGAATATCAGGATACAACCTTTGTAAGGAATACGCAGATGAAATCAAAACTGGAATGTGTAGGGGAAATCCCTGCAGACATGCAGAATGAGCCGCTGAAGCTGGTTTATTCAAATCCACATCACGGAAAGTATGTTTTGACTTCTGTTTATATTGGAACCGGAAGTGCAGTCATTGCTTTACATTTACAGAATTCAGGAATAGTTATAGGTATTGCTTTGTGTTTTCTTGTTTTGAGCGTTATTTCTCTGTTGATTACAGTTTATCTGAAATACCGTCAGATGCCGGATGCCAGATTTCGCGATGTAGCATTGTTCCTTATGATATGTGCAGTCTGGCTGATTACAGATTCTTCTGCGATCCAGACCTATAGCAGTCATCCGGATATGCTTTGTACGATTTCTTTTTATATGTTTATGTTACATTCGGTACCGATGCTGCATTTTGCCCAGAAAATAGGTGGACTGAAAAAGGAACGCATTCTGGATGCAGGAATTGCTGTGTTTTATCTGAATGCATTTATTCAGGGACTTCTGGCCTATTTCGGGTATTCACGTTTGCAGATATGCTGTTTGTAACACATGTTCTACTGATAACGTGGGTACTGATCGTAGCGGTACTGCTCTGGAAAGAATATAGAAAGAAGCCGGATCGAAGTGTGCAGATCATATTGATCGCTTATATGATATTATTGTTCAGTGGACTTTTGTCACTGTCATTGTACTGGTTGTTTGAAATATCCTATTATGGAGCAATATTTGAGTTTGGAATACTGGTATTTCTGGTTATGATCATTGCAGATACTGTGATCAGTCTTGTTGGAAAGGTCCGTTACCGGACAGAAATACAGGCATATGAACGACTGATGAAAGAGGACTGGATGACCGGAATGCAGAGCAGGGAACCTTTTGAAAATCTGCTGGCGGAAATGCCGAAAACCATGAATGAGCATAAGGATATCCTGCTGGTCTTTATGGACATCGATTATCTGCGCAGGATCAATAATGATTTTGGCAGAGCGGCAGGAGATGAGGTTATTGTGGCGGCTGCCAGATGCATTGAGAATGTTTTTGGAGCAATCGGAAAATGTTATCGCACAGGAGGAGATGAGTTTGCAGCAGTTGTATTTGATCCGGAGGAAGACAGGAATACATTGTCTGAGAAACTGGATAAAGAAATAAGGCGTTATAACAGAAACAGCAGATATCGCCTGTCTATTTCAAGAGGTTTCAGTTCAATTCGGGATGACAGGGGAAAGCTGAAGACAACTGGTGAATGGAAGTATGAGGCAGATACGAATATGTATCAGAATAAAATGAAAGAGAGAAAGACACATGAATTATAATATAAACTTTCAGGTAGCGGCAGTTATTATTATAGCGTTACTCTTATATCATTTTCTGACGCAGAAGAAACTGCATAATGCAAATGTGAAAACATTTACATATATACTTGTCCTGAGCGGTTTATATACTTTGTCTGACCTGTTGGGTACGCTGACAATTATGAATTACACAGCGGAAGATGAAGGAACTGTCATGGGTATTCTGACAGGAATCTATTTGCTTGATATTCTGATTCCTTATATTTTGTATTCATGTATTCCTGATTCGCGTGAAAATGAGAAAAAGAGCGGTGCATTATCTGTGATCTGTGTCGGGATTACGGTGGCTATGATGATAGCTGTACTTGGAAACCTTGGAAGCGGGGGATTCTTCTGTTTTGACAGTAATGGCGTTTTTCAAAAAGGAACAGGGTACGTGTTTCTTTATTTCTATGCCTTGGTTTATATCGTTCTGATAATGCTGCGTATGATCAGAAGCAGAGAGGACTATACGCCGGAAAAGATGAGTATTGCAGGCGAATTTCTTGTGATAGAAGGCGTATGTATAGGAGTGGAACTGTATACAGGATACATATTTCTGTCAGGTTTTGGACTGGCACTTGGTCTCATATTTCTCTATCTTATGATGAACAATCCAGGTGATTATATAGACAGTACAACAGGAGCATTTGATAAAAGGTATTTTGATAACTGGATACAGGAGAAATTTACCAAAGGAATCGAGTTTCATGTGATTGCTGTAGAGCTGTTTATGCTGAAACAGATTAATAAGGTTTACGGAAGCAGTACAGGTGATCTGCTTCTGGTACAGATTGCAAGAGAACTGCAAAACATTACAGGTTCTGTACAGGTGTTCCGAACCACAGGAAACTGTTTTCTGATCATTACAGATTCATTGACAGAATATGAGAAAAACAGACAGGAGATTGAGAACTATTTCAAAGAACCTTTTGAAACTGACGGGGAAAAAATCACTTTTCCGGCAATCATCTGCGGGATTATCAACGGTGAAAAGATGGAGAAGGAAGATGTACTGCTGGCATATATCGAGTATCTGATATCTTTGATAAAACGTGCAGATGAAACGGTAGTGATCCAGTCAGATGACAGGATTCTGGAGGGCTTTCGTTATGAAAAAGAGGTGGAGCATTTCCTGAAAACAGCAGTGGATAAAGACCTGTTTGAAGTGTACTATCAGCCGGTATTCTGGATAAAGGAAGATCGTTATATTACTCTGGAAGCTTTGAGCAGGCTGAAGCATCCCTGTATGGGAATGATTCCGCCAGATGTGTTTATCGGTATTGCAGAAAGGCAGGGGCTCATTGCACAGATCGGACTGCTTCAGTTCAGAAGGGTGTGCCGTTTTATTAAAGAGAATGAATATATGATGAAACAGATTAAGAATGTAAAGTTCAATCTTTCACCTTCCGAACTGCTAAAACCGGGACACAGTCAGCTTCTGATCAATATAGTGAAGGAGTATGAACTTCACCGAAATATTTTCAGTTTGAGATTACTGAGACAGTGGCAACTGAATACAGTGAAAGTTTCTGCAAAGCTGTGGAGGATTTTACGAATGCGGGAATCGGATTATGTCTGGATGATTTTGGTTCAGGGTATGCAAATCTGAATGCAGTATTGAGACTTCCGTTTGATGTGGTGAAAATGGACAGATCGTTGTTAACAGGGATTACCTGTGATGAACAGGCTGCTGTTTTTTACCACAGTATTGTGACGGTTATGCAGAATATGGGTTATACAATTGTAGCAGAAGGAGCAGAAACAGAAGAAGAGGTGAGTCTGCTGAGAGAATGGGGCGTGGACATGGTCCAGGGATATTACTTCTCAAGACCACTTCCAGAGACAGAGCTGCTGAGACTTTCATGTTATAGGAAATTACTCCGTAATGTACCTATAACATAAAAAAGCCTTCCGGGCAGAATCGCACTGCGCCGGAGAGAAAGCAGGTGTTGTTCAATCAGATATAAATGATTGAACGACATCTGCTTTTTTAAATAATTTAAAAACAGAAATACAATACACTTATAAAGATGTTCTTGCATATTCTATTTGCTTCCTTTATAATGTAACGTATCATTGTTTTATCAAATTAAAGGGAAAGAGGATTAAAGAAATGAAAAAAGTTTGGGACAAATGGACCAGGATTGCTCTTGTAAAGAGAATCCTGGTTGGCCTGATCCTGGGTGCGATTCTGGGAATTGCTGTACCGCAGGCAACAGGAATCGCAATTCTGGGTGATGTCTTTGTAAGTGCGTTAAAGGCAATTGCACCTTTGCTGGTATTCTTCCTGGTTATCAGTTCCCTGTGTAATGCAGGAAAATCTCACGGAGGAGTTATTAAGACAGTTATCATTCTCTATATGTTCAGTACAGTTCTGGCAGCAGTGATCGCAGTATTTGCGAGTATGGCATTTCCTGTAAAGATGACACTTGCAAATGCAGCAACAGATACAAGTGCACCACAGGGTATCGTTGAGGTATTAAATAACCTGCTTCTGAACGTAGTTGCCAACCCGGTATCTTCACTGGTAAATGCAAACTATGTAGGGATCCTGATGTGGGCTGTTCTTCTTGGGCTTGCTTTTCGTGCAGCTGATAAGATGACAAAGAAGGTTCTGGCTGATGTTGCAGATGGTATTTCCATGGTAGTAACCTGGATCATTAATCTTGCACCTTTTGGAATTTTTGGTCTGGTATTTAACACAGTATCTACAAACGGTCTGGATATCTTTACGACTTATGGAAAACTGTTGCTTCTTCTTGTAGGATGTATGCTGTTTATCTATTTGTGACCAATCCGCTTCTGGTTTACTGGTGCATCCGCCAGAATCCATATCCGCTGATTTTCCAATGCCTGAAGAGAAGTGCGCTGACGGCTTTCTTTACAAGAAGTTCCGCAGCTAATATTCCGGTAAACATGAAAGTCTGTGAAGAGATGGGACTGGACAGAGATACTTATTCTGTAACCATTCCGCTTGGTGCAACTATTAATATGGATGGTGCGGCTATCACTATTACGGTTATGACAATGGCAACTGCATTTACTCTTGGTATTCATGTAGATATTCCGACAGCAATTATCCTGAGTCTTCTTGCAGCTCTGTCAGCATGTGGCGCTTCCGGTGTAGCCGGCGGATCACTTCTTCTGATCCCGATGGCATGCTCTCTGTTCGGAATTTCAGATGACATTTCCATGCAGGTTGTTGCAGTAGGATTTATCATTGGCGTAGTTCAGGATTCTGTAGAAACAGCTCTGAACTCTTCTTCAGATCTTCTGTTATCTGCTTCCGCAGAATTCAGACAGTGGAGACTGGAAGGGAAAGAGATTAAATTTAAATAAGATTGCAATGAGTGAAACGGTCGTCCGGTATGGACGGCCGTTCTTTTATAAGGTACAACTATAAAAATGATTGCTACATATTCGGGAATTTCTGTGCATACACTGTAAAAACAGCGTCTTCGGAGGCTTATCCGTGAAAGATTATATCGAGGAGCGGGCAGTGGAAATTGCAAATTATATTATTGATACAAAGGCAACGGTGCGTCAGGCGGCGAAGAAATTCGGGATTAGTAAGAGCACTGTACATAAGGACTGCACTGACCGTCTCAGTCAGCTCAATCCGGGACTGGCATGTGAAGTGAGACAGGTTCTGGATGTGAACAAGCAGGAGCGGCATATAAGAGGCGGGCTCGCTACCAGAGAGAAATATTTACATCAGCATTAACAAAAATGGCTGCTGTCGGATATGACAGTAGCTTTTTTGATACATTTTCTGTATAATAAATCCAGATATTTCAGGATATTTTGTATATACATAAGGAGAACAAGAAGATGGCATTAATGGAAGTGAACTTCTTTTCAAAAGCACTGATGCGTCCGGTAACGATGAATGTAATCCTGCCGGTTGATAAAGTGTTTTTTGGAGAAGAAACAGAAGAAGAGAACAAACCGTTTAAGACTTTGTATCTGCTTCACGGAGTAATGGGAAATTACACAGACTGGGTAACAGGAACATGTATTAAGCGATGGGCAGAAGAAAAGAATCTGGCAGTAGTTATGCCTTCCGGAGCAAATATGTTCTATATGGATCATCCGAATGCAAATGAAAACTACAGTGAATTTATCGGAAAAGAACTTGTAAAGATCACACGAAGAATGTTTCCATTATCCCACAAAAAAGAAGATACATTTATCGCCGGGTTATCTATGGGAGGATACGGTGCAATCCGAAATGGTCTGAAATACCATGATACATTCGGATATATCGCAGGCCTTTCGTCAGCATGATACTTGAAAAAATGGGGACAGCAGATGACAGTTCTCCTATGTTCTTTGAGAAAAAAGTTTTCTGGAGAGTGTATTTGGAGATCTGTCCCGGATCAAAGACTGTGAGATCAATCCGGAATGGATTGCCGAAAATATGAAAAAAGATGGAATCCCATTTCCGCATATGTACCTTGCCTGTGGACTGGATGATCCGCTTCTTCCTCCGAACCGTAAGTTCAGAGATACCATGCAGAAACTGGGTGTGGATGTAACTTACGAGGAAGGTCCGGGAGCACATGAGTGGGATTTCTGGAATCGTTATATTAAGAAAGTCCTGGACTGGCTGCCTCTTGATAAGGACAGCAAAGAAGGATGAACAGTGGGAATGTAGGACTGTAAAAGAGAGAGTCGCAACAGATGGATATGAAATCTGTTGTGGCTCTTTTTATTTCTGTTGCAGGAAATTACTCCGTGATGTTTCTGCAACAGAATAAGTTCTATGGGCAGGACTCCTTCTTATAAGTTACTGTTCACTCCGTTCACAGTAACTTAGCCAAAATTCATTCCAGATTGCCTGCGGCAATGGAATTTTGGCTTGTATGTCTCGGGATAGTGGTATGTGAACAGTAACATCCTTTACTCTAATGCTGAGTTTTTTCCGTGTTTGCAATTGACATCTTAACAGGAAATGATTATGATATTTCTGACAGCGTTTTTTGCTGTCCGGATTTCATATCAAATCAAATACCCTGTTGCCAGTGGGATATTTGATTTGATATGAAATGGCTGAGGAATGGCGAAATACGAAGGAGAGTTAGAGTTATGAGTATTTCCATGATTGGAATTGACCATAATATGGCGCCGGTGGATATTCGTGCGAAATTTGCATTTACAAAGAAAAATGCCGGTGAAGCAATGGAGAAAATAAAAAATCAAAATGGAATATATGGATGTGTGATCCTGTCCACCTGTAACCGCCTGGAGGTCTGGGCAAGTGTGGATGATGAGGTGGATGTCTGTCTTTATGACTGCCTCTGCAGGATAAAGGGAATTACTGAGGATCTTACAGAAAATATTTTGTAGAGCGTAAGGATCAGGAGGCAGTTGAGCATCTTTTTTATCTTACCAGTGGTCTGAAATCACAGATCATAGGGGAGGATCAGATCCTTACACAGGTGAAGGATGCCCTGAATCTGGCAAGAGAGAATTTTGCGGCAGATGGTGTTCTGGAGGTTCTGTTCAGAATGGCTGCCACAGCAGGAAAGAGGATTAAGACAGAGGTTCCTTTTTCCCATGGAAATCCGTCAGTGATCCATCAGCCATTGGATTTCTGGCAGAGAAGGGGTATTCTCTCAGAGATAAGATCTGTATGGTTATCGGTAACGGCGAGATGGGTAAGGTAGCTGCTCAGGCCTTGCAGGAGGCAGGTGCAGATGTGACAGTGACCATCCGTCAGTACAGAAGCGGAGTTGTGAATATTCCGCTGGGTTGTAAGCGCATTAATTACGGTGACAGAATGGAGTATATGCCACAGTGTGACCTTGTAGTGAGTGCAACTGCAAGCCCGAATTTTACATTAAAAGAAGAATTGTTCCAGGGAATCAGGACAAAGGATGACCTGATTCTGATCGATCTGGCAGTTCCCAGAGATATAGAGCCATCTGTTGGAAAGCTTCAGGGGGTCACACTTTATGACATGGACAGCTTCCGTATAGAGGAGGTTCCTGCAGAACTTCAGGAAAATCTGGAGGCAGCAGGTGCGATCGTAAGAGAGCAGATGGATGAATTTTTTCAATGGCTGGATGGAAGAGACCTGATCCCAAGAATTCAGGATATTAAAGATGAGGCAGTCAATGACCTGAATTTAAGGATTGCAAAGATATTAAAGAAAACACCTATGGAAGAGGATGACAGGCAGAATCTGGTCCATGCAGTGGATACGGCAGCGGGAAAAGTAGTAAATAAACTGATCTTTGGTCTGCGTGACAGTCTGAATCAGGAGATTTTCCTTGAGTGTGTGGCAGGACTGGAGAAAATATATGAAGAATAAGCCGTATTTTCCAATGTTTATAGACTTATCAGACAAGAATATCGTGGTTGTAGGCGGCGGAAACATTGCAACCCGTCGAGTGAAAACCCTTTTATCATTCACCAGAAATATCAGAGTCATTGCTCCGAAGGTCACCATGGAGATGATGGAGCTTGGCAAAGCCGGCTATGTAGAGCTGATCACACGTCCGGTGAAGCGTACAGACTTTGCGATGGCATATATGGTGATCGCAGCTACCAATGACAGAAAGTTAAATGATGAGATCCACAGGATCTGCAGGCAGGAAGGCGTTTATGTTAATGTAGCCAGTGACAGGGAGCAGTGTGATTTTTACTTCCCGGGAATTATATGGAAGAGGGACTGGTGGTGGGAATTACAGCCAGTGGTCTGGACCATAAAAAAGCGCGCAGGATAAGAGAAGAGATCCAGAATGCCCTGGAGAGGGTTGCGCAGGAAGATGAGAATGAGGAGGAAAATGATGACTGAGGTGATCATTGGAAGCAGAGAGAGTAAGCTGGCAGTTCTCCAGAGTGAGATGGTAAAAAGTTACATAGAACAGAAAAACCGTGAAGAAAATGCCGGCTCTGAAATAACAGTAAATATCCTGACTATGAAAACAACAGGAGATATTATTCTGGACCGTACTCTGGATAAGGTGGGCGGAAAAGGTCTGTTTGTAAAAGAACTGGACAGGGCATTGCTGGATGGTAAAAGCAATCTGTCTGTACACAGTCTTAAGGATATGCCGATGGAAGTACCGGAAGAGCTTCCGCTTCTGGCTTTTTCAAAGCGTGAGGATCCAAGAGATGTACTGGTGCTTCCTGAGGGAGTGTCGGAACTGGATCCGGATAAACCTCTGGGATGTTCCAGCTTAAGGAGAACTCTTCAGTTAAAGAAGCTGTATCCTGAGATGGAGGTAAAGAGTATCCGTGGAAATCTGCAGACAAGACTTCGCAAGCTGGACGAAGGAGAGTATTCCGGGTTGGTCCTGGCGGCGGCAGGGCTGAAACGACTGGGTCTGGAAAGCAGGATCAGCAGATATTTTACACCGGATGAGATGATTCCTTCAGCAGGTCAGGGGATTCTTGCTGTGCAGGGGCGCAAAGGTGAGGATTATGGGTATCTGGACGGATACTGTGACAGGGATGCCTGGCTTGCGGGAACTGCAGAGCGTGCATATGTAAAATATCTGGATGGAGGATGTTCTTCGCCTGTAGCTGCATTTGCAGAGGTGGACGGAGATGAGATCTTTATCCGTGGTTTATATTACAGTGAAGCTACAGGAAAGTGGCTTACAGGTCAGATCAGAGGTGCAGCAGAGGATGGAGAGAAGCTTGGAACAGCTCTTGCAAAGCAATTGAAATCTGACTGTGAGGGAAGATAAAAAAATTTATAAAAAGAAAATTCTTGTGACGCAAAAAGGAGAAGAAACATGGCAGCTGGCAAGGTTTGGCTGGTTGGTGCGGGACCGGGTGATATCGGGCTTTTTACATTAAAGGGCGCAGCGGTTCTGCAGCAGGCAGATGTGGTAGTATATGACAGTCTGGTGGGCGAAGGGGTTCTGGCAAAGATCCCGGAGCATGCCAGACTGATTAATGTAGGCAAAAGAGCAAATCACCATACAATGGTGCAGGAGGACATTAATAAAGTTCTTCTGGAAGAAGCCAAAAAAGGAAATAAAGTAGTAAGACTTAAAGGTGGAGATCCTTCCTCTTTGGAAGAGGCGGGGAGGAACTGGAACTCCTTTCTGAGAATGGAATCCCTTATGAGATCGTACCCGGAGTGACATCTCCGATTTCTGTTCCTGCTTACAATGGGATTCCTGTGACACACAGGGATTTCTGTTCGTCCTTACATATCATTACAGGACATAAACGTGCAGGACAGGAGTATGATATAGATTTTAATGCACTGACCCGGACAAAGGAACATTGGTATTTCTCATGGGAATTGCAGCACTGGAGGATATCTGCAAAGGGCTTCTGGCAGGCGGAATGGATCCGAATGTGCCGGCAGCAGTTCTTCAGAAAGGAACAACAGCAGGACAGAAGCGGGTGGTTGCTACTGTAGGTACCCTCAAGGAAGAGGTGGACAGACAGGGGATAGAGACACCTGCCATTATTGTTGTGGGAAAGGTATGTTCTCTGGCTGACAAATTTGCCTGGTATGAGAAGCTTCCTCTGGCAGGCTGGAAGGTTCTGGTCACAAGACCAAGACAGCATATTTCAAAGACAGCAGATCTTCTCCGTCAGAAAGGTGCCGAGGTTCTGGAGCTGCGTCTATCTGTACAGTACCTGTTGAGGATAATGGCAGACTGTATGAGGCATTTGAGAAACTGGATACTTATCAGTGGATCATTTTTACAAGCCCTGCAGGTGTGGAGATCTTTTTTGACGAGATGGACAGAAAAGAGATGGATGTGCGCAGCCTGGGACAGGCGGAGATCGCAGTGATCGGTGAAGGAACGAAGAAAAAGCTGAAAGAGCATCACCTGCTGGCTGATTTTGTGCCAAGTGTGTATGACGGAGATACTCTTGGAGCAGAGCTTGCAAAAGAACTTCAGGGAAATGAAAAAATTCTGATTCCAAGAGCCGAAGCCGGAAATAAAAAGCTGACAGAATTGCTGGAGCAGACAGGGGCACAGGTGGATGATATTGCAACCTACACTACTCGTTATGAGAAGAGCAGACTGATCGATGAGAAGAAAGAACTGGAGACAGGAAGTGTGGACTGTGTAGTATTTACCAGTGCATCCACTGTAAAGGGCTTTGTGGAAGGCACAAAGGGACTGGACTATACGAAGGTAAAAGCTGCCTGTATCGGAAAACAGACCAAAGCTGCAGCAGATGCTTATGGTATGCAGACCCGCATGGCAAAGAAGGCTACCATCGAAAGTCTCATAGAGCTTGTGGAAGAGATGAAACAGGAAAACTGATAACTATTCTGCAAAAAATGGAACAGTTATGAGAATTGTTGATAAAAGGAGCAAAAAGACATGGACTTAATTCAGAGACCAAGAAGATTAAGAGGCAGTGAAAATTTAAGAAAAATGGTAAGAGAGACAAGAATGGACAAGTCTTCCCTTATCTATCCCTTATTTGTAAAAGAGGGAACAGGAATTGAAGAAGAGATCCCTTCTATGGAAGGACAGTTCCGCTACAGTGTAGACCGTCTTCCTTTTGAACTGGAACGTCTGCAGAATGCAGGAGTAAACAGCATTATGCTGTTCGGCATCCCGGATCACAAGGATGAGGTGGGAAGCGGTGCGTACGACCCCAACGGAATCGTACAGAAAGCCCTGAGAGAAGCAAAGAAACAGTTCCCGGACATGTACTATATCACAGATGTATGTATGTGTGAGTACACTTCACACGGACATTGCGGAGTGCTCTGCGGTCATGATGTAAATAATGATGCAACACTGGAATTACTGGCTAAAACAGCTGTTTCCCATGTAGAGGCAGGCGCAGATATGGTAGCTCCCTCTGATATGATGGACGGACGTGTACGTGCTATCCGTGAGGCTCTTGATGCGAACGGACATTATGGAGCACCGATCATGTCCTATGCAGTAAAATATGCATCTGCTTTCTACGGACCATTCCGTGATGCAGCAGGTTCTGCACCGTCTTTTGGTGACAGAAAGAGCTACCAGATGGATTTCCATAACAGAAGAGAAGGAATGAAGGAAGCTCTTACGGATGTGGAAGAGGGCGCAGATATCATTATGGTAAAACCTGCCATGTCTTATCTGGATATGGTCTCTGAGGTATCAAAGGCTGTAAATGTGCCGGTTGCAGCATACAGTGTAAGCGGTGAATATGCAATGGTGAAAGCAGCTGCAAAGATGGGCTGGATCGATGAAGAACGTATTATGTGTGAGATGGCAGTCAGTGCATACCGTGCAGGTGCCCAGATCTATCTTACTTATTATGCAAAAGAACTTGCAAAATGCATGGATGAAGGGAGAATCGGCTGATGGGTTTATCAGAAGAATTATTTGACAGAGCGGTAAAGGTAATTCCGGGAGGAGTAAACAGTCCTGTACGTGCATACGGTGCTATCGGTATTGCACCGAGATTTATCGACCGTGCAGACGGATGCCATATTTATGATGTTGATGGAAAAGAATATGTGGATTATATCGATTCCTGGGGACCGATGATCCTGGGACATAATTTTCCGGAAGTAAAAGAAAGTGTGCTGAAGGCGTGTGAAAAGGGCCTCAGCTTCGGATGCGCAACTGCAATCGAAGTGGAGATGGCTGAGTTCATCTGTGACCATATTCCACATGTGGATATGGTGCGTATGGTAAATTCCGGTACAGAGGCTGTTATGAGTGCAGTCCGTGTTGCCAGAGGATTTACAGGAAAGAATAAGGTCATTAAATTTGCAGGATGCTATCATGGACACAGTGATGCCATGCTGGTAAGCGCAGGCTCCGGTGTGATGACAAGCGGTGTTCCGGACAGTGCAGGTGTGCCTAAGGGATGCACAGAGGATACCATGACTGCTGTTTACAACGATCTGGACAGTGTACGTGCACTGATGGAGCAGGCTGATGGACAGACTGCTGCTGTTATTGTGGAAGCTGTAGGCGCCAATATGGGTGTGGTTCCTCCGAAAAAGGGGTTCCTGGAAGGGCTGAGAAAGCTCTGCGATGAGTACGGTGCTCTTTTGATCTTTGACGAGGTTATTACTGGTTTCCGTCTGGCTTTTGGCGGTGCTGCAGAATATTTTGGTGTGACCCTGATCTGGTTACCTATGGTAAGATCATCGGCGCAGGTATGCCGGTTGGTGCATATGGTGGACGCAGAGAAATCATGGAACTGGTTTCTCCTGTTGGAAAGGTTTATCAGGCCGGTACCTTAAGCGGAAATCCTATTGCAATGGCAGCAGGACTGACACAGTTAAAATACCTCTATGAGCACCAGGAAATCTATAAAGATCTGGAGGAAAAAGGAAAACGTCTCTATGGCGGTATGGAGAAAATCCTGGCAGAGAAAAATCTGCCTTACCATATCAATCACGTATCCTCCCTGGGAAGCCTGTTCTTTACAGAGCAGGAGGTTGTGGATTATACATCAGCCAAATCTTCAGATACAAAAGCTTTCTCTGAATATTTCAAGGGAATGCTTGCGCAGGGAATCCATATGGCTCCGTCACAGTTTGAGGCAATGTTTTTATCTGTTGCCCATACAGATGAGATCATAGACCAGACACTGGAGGCTGTCAGAAATTATTTTACCAAATAAACAGCAGAGCGCTTATCCGGTATAGAACTTAGCCAAAATTCATTCCAGATTGCCTGCGGCAATAGAATTTTGCTTGTATGTGAACAGTAACGACAGTAACCCATGAACTGGAAAAAATACATAAAACTGAGTTCCGTAATCTTGTTCTGATTAGGAAAATGTGCTATAATCACCTTATCGTATGACATCGTCCGGCAATATCGGGACGAAAATATTATTGCTCGCTGACAGCAGACGGGAACAGAGTGAGCGATGATAAATAAACTTCAGGACAGCAGGAGGAAAAAAGCATTATGAGTGAAAAGAAATATGTAGCTTATGTGGGCTCTTATACACATGGCTCTTCCAGACAGGGAATCCATGTTTATGATGTTGATGTTGAGAATGGCACTCTTACAGAACGCAGCAGTGTTGAAGTAAGTAATGCGTCCCATATGGCCGTTTCAAAGAACGGCAAGTATCTTTATTCTATCGAGGATGAGGGTGTTGCAGTATTTGAACGTGATAAGAACGGTGATCTTTCACGTATCAACAGTGTAAATATTGATGGAATGAGAGGCTGCTTCCTTTCTACAGATGTTGACGGTAAGTATCTTTATGTTGCCGGATATCATGACGGTAAGGTGACTGTTGTACATACTCATAAGGACGGCAGACTTGGAAGCCTGATGGATGGCGTATTCCATACAGGACTCGGAAGTGTTGCAGAGCGTAACTTCGTCCCCATGTGAACTGTGTTCGTCCGACTCCGGATAATAAATATCTCTGTGCAGTAGATAACGGAATTGATCAGGTGAAGATTTACCGTGTCAACAAATTGCGCAATAAGCTGGAACTGGTAGACATCCTGAGATGTCCGAGAGAGAGCGGCCCGCGTATCATTCGTTTTAGCGATGATGGTAAGTTTGCCTATATTCTCTTTGAACTCAGTAATGAGATCAGGGCTTACAAATATGATGGAAGCGGTAAGGTTCCGGCGTTTGAACTGATCCAGACGATTGAGACAAGTGCGAAGAAGGATGTTCATGATACACATAATGCAGCGTCCGGTCTTTCTCTTGCAAATGATGGCAAGCATCTTTTCTGTACAACGGCAGGTGAGGATACAGTTTCCATGTTTGAGCGTGATGAGGAGACTGGTATGCTGACAAGGAAGTTTACACTCCCGATCAGTGGTGAATATCCGAAAGATCTGGTACTTTTACCGGATGATAAGCATCTGGTGCTGGCTAATCATGCAAGTAATACACTGACTACTTTTACAGTGGATTATGAGAAGAATATTATTGTGATGAACGGCAAGCCGATTAAGATTACAGAGCCAAACTGTATCAGAATCTGGCCGGTTCCGGAAGAATAACAGATTCGTTACATAGAATCAGCAATATAGGCAGATAATAAAATACCTTCATTTGAAACTGAGATCAGCTCAGAATTCAAGTGAAGGTATTTTTGCGTGGATTAATTGGAATTATTTCCGATAAAAATCCCGAACCTTATCCATCTGGGAACTCATATTGACAAAGAGCGCATCCGCCAGTGTGATTGCTGCCATAGATTCTACCACAACCACTGCTCTTGGGACAATGACCGGATCATGTCGGCCATGAATTTCCAGAGAAAGAGGTTCTTTATCTTTGGTTACGGTCTGCTGCGGCTGGCTGATGGATGGGGTTGGCTTGATATGGGCACGAAGTATGATTTCACTGCCGTCACTGATTCCTCCCATGATTCCGCCTGCGTGGTTGGAGGTTTTGATGATTTCACCGTCTTTGACTGTGAATCCATCATTGTCAGTGGAACCGTTTGAGGAAGTCACTGCAATGCCGTCACCGATTTCAACAGCCTTGACTGCACCGATGGACATCAGGGCATGGGCAAGAAGAGCACTGAGCTTGTCAAAGACAGGCTCGCCAAGTCCGGCAGGTGTTCCGGTAATACGACATTCGATCACGCCGCCTGCACTGTCCTGATTCTTCATACATTCTTCCAGATATTCACCGGCCTTCACTGCTGCCTGTGCGTCCGGCATATAAAATGCATTCTGATGGATTGCTTCTTTATTAAAAGAAGCAATTTCAACAGGTCCGATAGATCTGGTATAGGTGCAGATTGAAATGCCAAGTTCTCCTAATATTTTAGAAGCAATGGCACCTGCTGCAACTCTTCCGATGGTTTCCCGCCCTGAAGAACGTCCGCCGCCTCTGTAGTCGCGGAATCCGTATTTTTGGTCAAAAGTATAATCTGCATGTCCGGGACGATAGGAGTATGCGATATTTCCGTAGTCTCTGGAGCGCTGATCTGTATTTCTTACCATCAGAGAAATTGGAGTTCCGGTGGTTTTGCCTTCAAAGACACCTGAGAGGATTTCTACCAGATCTCCCTCTTTACGGGCGGTGGTGTATCTGCTCTGTCCGGGTTTTCTTCTGTCGAGGAATTTCTGAATGTCCTCTTCACAGAGAGGAAGGCCTGCCGGGCATCCGTCTATCACAGCTCCGAGAGCTTTTCCGTGGGATTCCCCCCAGGTGGTTACCTTAAATTTATTTCCAAATGATGACTGGCTCATATGCTTTGTATCCTTTCCTGTTATTGTATTAGAGCGTGTCTGGAAAATCATTCCCACAATCTGCACGCCCCACTTTGCGGGATATTTCACCTGAATTCAGTTGCCGTAGTTAGAGCGTGTTTGGAAAATCATTCCCACAATCTGTACGCCCCACTTTACGGGACTTTTATAAATAAATACTACTTTATTATAGCGAAGTGTAAAAGTTTTGTAAACCGAAAGCATTGGAATTGACAAAAATTCATGTTCAAATTATAATGATGTTTGAGTCTTTGTGAAAATAAAGAGTAAACGTAACTGTTCAGTAATCTCTTGCAGAAGCTCTGAATAGTTGCAGATTTATTGTTACTGAGAACAGAGTAAACAGTAACAATCTATTGAGGGGAAATCGAGAAAAAGAAGGGAAGTGTGGATCGTGGTAAGGATTTTTAAGACAATCGATGGCGCTATCCATGAAATACAGGAACCACAGGAGGGCTGTTGGATTGCACTGACGAATCCTACGGCAACAGAAATTTTTGAAATTTCCGAGCAGTTTGGGATAGAGGTGGACGATTTGCGCGCACCTTTGGATGAGGAAGAGCGTTCCCGTATAGAAGTGGAGGACAATTATACCCTTATCCTTGCAGATGTACCTGCGATTGAAGAACGTAACGAGAAGGACTGGTATGTGACCATTCCTCTTGGTATTATCGTGACTCAGAAGATGATCTTTACTGTATGTCTGGAAGACACACAGGTTCTGACAAGATTTATGGAAGGCAGGGTAAGAAACTTTTTTACCTATATGAAAACCAGATTTATTCTGCAGATTTTGTACCGTAATGCCAGCATGTATCTGAGATATCTGCGTATTATAGATAAGAAGAGCGAGCAGATTGAGGAGAAACTTCATCTGTCTACAAGAAATCAGGAATTGATGGAACTTCTGGAACTGGAGAAATCACTGGTATACTTTACCACATCTCTGCGTTCCAATGAGATGGTTCTGGAGAAACTTCTGAAGGTGGAGAGTATCAAGAAATATCCGGAGGATACAGAGCTTCTGGAGGATGTTATCATTGAGAACAAGCAGGCTATCGAGATGGCTAATATTTACAGCGGTATCCTCAGCAGTATGATGGGAACTTTTGCGTCAGTTATTTCCAATAACCTGAACATTGTCATGAAGGTTCTGGCTGTTATTACCATTGTTATGAGTATTCCGACTATTGTTTTCAGTGCGTATGGTATGAACCTGAGTGCTGCAGGAATGCCGTTTTCCAGGACACCATGGGGATTTCTTATCGTTATCATCCTTTCTGTAGTGGCAAGTATCATTGCAGCGATATTTCTTTCCAGGAAGAAGTTTTTCTGATTTTGTGTCTGAACTGAGAGGCAGTTATTCGGTGCAGAATTACGCAGAGAAAGCAGATTGTGGATATCCGCTGTAACGAAAGAACGAATAGCATTTTGTAAGAAAAGGAGATTTATGAAATTTATTGACAAACTGGAACGAAAATTTGGAAATCGCGGGATTGAGAATCTTACGATTTATATTATTGTAAGCTATGTACTGGGATATGCACTGATGTATATTAATCCAGGGGCTCTTTCCATGTTGAGTTTGAATGTCTCTAAAATCCTGCATGGTCAGATATGGAGACTTGTTACATGGATTATTTATCCGCCGAGTACGTCATCTACTTTATGGTTTGTGATTGCGATATTGTTCTTTTATTATCCAATCAGTGCATCGCTGGAACGTACATGGGGATCATTCAGATTTACTGTATATATTTTATCCGGAATGATTTTTACAGTAATTTCTGCGTTTATTTTGTATTTTATCACAGGTGGAGTGTTAGATGCTTATCTGAATGGATCACAGTTTTCAACGTATTATATCAGTTATCTATTTCTGCTATGCGTGCATATCCGGATATGAAGGTTTA
>ENA-OQDF01000043-OQDF01000043.1-human-gut-metagenome-genome-assembly--contig:-NODE-43-length-37065-cov-1.661947_pt1 | contig 37065 bp, 53 predicted proteins | sample MGYA00242769_ERZ504597 | MGnify/ENA primary metagenome ERZ504597 (study PRJEB26092, sample SAMD00036305) | human gut metagenome | host: Homo sapiens | study: EMG produced TPA metagenomics assembly of...
GGTATCGGGAGGTAGAGTTCTTTTGTTACTTTTCTTGCTCATGAAAGAAAAGTAATTGATTTTTAGCTATAAATTAATTTAAACTTTTATTTTAAATTTGCTATTTGGTTTTATATAAGATAATAAAATTAATTCGCTGTCTAATAATTTAGCAATGGTATTGATTTTATTATCTTTTTTTTGTGCATGGGTGATGATTTGCATTTCTCCTGCATAGCGTGCATAAAGGGCATTATCTAAGGTGATAGAGCCTATTTCTCTAGGGGCGATATATTCAGGGCCGATATATATTTGTTTGAATAATGCTCTACTTTCTTGGGTGCGAATGGCTCCGTCTGCTTCATCTAGCGAGCGGTGAAGGTGTTTCTTGTAAGACTTTAGTATGCCTTTATTTTGTGTTAATTTTTTGCTTTTAATAAGATATATTCATCTGTTAAATTAGCTAATTCTTGGATTTCGTCTTCTGTAGGTAGGCTATCGCCGATAAAAATGGAATCGATACCTAGTAATTTTAGATGTCGCATGGCAAGGCTGGCTGTTTGATAGCGGTGCATTTCTAATGTTGGCAAGCCTTTTTTGATTGGTGAGCGAGCTTTGTTATAGCTAGGTATGAAAGCACCTACGGAAATATTATATTTATGAAGTAATTCGTTTTTGTTGTTGTAATTTTTTTACGTTTTAGACCTGTGCCTTCACGAGGATAAAAATTATGGAGTGCATCAATATGTTGGAAATCTGTTTGGTAATGATTTAATTCATCAAGAAATTCTTGAGTGATAGTCGAGGCGTTGAATTGTAATTTTATATTTTGATGACTTAATTCGGCTATTTGCTCGGCACTGTAGCCAAAGTCTAAGCGAAGTGTAGTTATGCCGAGAGTGGCTAATTCTTGGATATTCAATGTATCTAAATTTAATAGAGCTAAAGTATTTGGCGATACATCACAGATTACTTCCATATTATATTTCTGTGTGAGTTTTAAAATTGTCTGTAAATCTTGTTGAAAATGGGAAATATCTGTTTCGGGTATATGAAATGAGGTAAAAATGCGATTGAGATTATATTTATGGGCTAGATGAATTAGATTTAAATTTTCTTCTAATGTATTATCTAAGCAAGATAAATGGAAATGCCGTTTTGCAAAATATCACTCCTCAATAGGATCGTTAAAGCCGATTATTAATGTGGCGATAAAGCCGAAAATATAGGCTGTGAAAAGTCCGATTAGATAATAAAGCATTTTATCTGTACTAGCTGTAAGTGGTAGACCAGATAAGCCAATGGAGGTAGCACCTACATGGAAAAATGCTTGGACTGCACCACCGAAAGCACCGCCGATACAAGCGGAGATGAATGGTTTGCCAAGTGGTAAGGTTACACCGTAAATCAAAGGTTCGCCAATGCCCATGAAGCCGACAGGAAGGCAGAAGCTATGGTTTGTTTTAATTTTTGATTTTTAGTTTTGAGATATACAGCGATAGAAGCACCGACTTGTCCTGCGCCTGCCATAGCTAATATAGGCAGAAGGATAGTAACGCCGTATTGATTGAGCAGTTCGGCGTGAATAGGTGTGAGTCCCTGGTGAAGACCAGTCATAACTAGTGGCAAGAAGATACCGCCGATGATAAAGCCAGTTATAGCTCCACCAGAATTAATTGCAGATGTTACAAGTACGCCGATAGTCTCAGCGATAATACCGCCGATAGGTTGTAAGATGAATAGAGCAGGGAAGGTGGCGATTAAAATTACAAGTAGTGGCGTTAAGAATAAATCTAAAATTTTTGGCACGATTTTGTGCAATTTGTTTTCTAACCATGAGGAAAAAGCTACTACTAATAAGACGGCAACGATACCACCACGACCTGCGAGTAAATCTATATTAAATAGGCTGATATTGTTGAGCATTGGGTGTGTGATAATAGCTGCCATAGTACCGCCGAGCATAGGAGAAGCGTGGAATTCTTTGGCGGTGTTGATGCCGACAAAGATATTTAAGCCGAAAAATACAGCATTTCCTGCTATTTGTAAAACTTGGATTGCAGGGTAGTTTGTAAGTGTAGGATCAATTTAAAAGCGATATTTAATAATCCTGTGATTAGACCGCAAGCGATAAATGCAGGAATAAGTGGCATGAAGATATTAGAAATGCGTTTTAATAATAATTTAAAAGGTGTAGCATTTTTTTTGCGGATTTGTTGATGAAGTTCTTCGCATTGCCAAATTGTTTTTGATTGTTATTTGTATCTTGATTTGTATTTTGAGTATTAGTTTCAAGATTTTTATTTGCATATAATTTTTTGAATTCAGAAGTTACTTCATTTACTTTTCCAGGGCCTAAGATGATTTGTAGTTCATTGTCATTTAAGTTTACACCTAAGACATTGGGAATATTTTTTAATTCTTTTAAGGGTAAATTAGCGATATCTTCTGTGTTTAATTGTAAGCGAAGTCTAGTCATACAATTAGTTATTTTTAAGATAGAAAATGACTTCATAAGTTCATAGATAGCAAAAGCTGTTTGTTGTAAATTCATAGAAACCTCGCAATTATTTTTTCATACTATTTAATGATTTGGAGATAAAACCTTCATTATTATTTAAGCTAGAGAGTGCTTCTTCATAGGAAATATTGGCAAGTAACATTAAAATTGCAGGTTTTACTTTGCCTTGAGTGATGGCTAAAGTATCAATAGCAGTTTGTCGGTCGCAATTAGTAGCTTCCATTAATATACGTCTTGCTCTTTCTTCGAGTTTTTTATTAGATGATTTTACATCAACCATTAAATTACTATATACTTTGCCCAATTTTATCATGGTGCAAGTGGAGAGCATATTTAAAATCATTTTTGGGCAGTACCTGCTTTCATGCGTGTGCTACCTGTGATGGCTTCTGGGCCAGTCAAAGCTTCGATAGCGATTTTGGCATGGGAGCTGATTTCACTATTACTAGTGCAACTGATGGCGATAGTCAAGGCATTTAGACTATTGGCAAAATCTAGTCCACCGATTACATAAGGAGTTCTACCACTGGCTGCGATACCGACAACACAGTCTTTGGCAGATAAATTTTTTGCTTGTAAATCTTCTTGAGCAAGAGTCAAAGAATCTTCTGCACCTTCTTGAGCTTTGAAGATTGCATTATAACCACCTGCGATAATTCCCTGTACCATTTCAGGGTTAGTGCTGTAAGTTGGTGGACATTCCACAGCGTCTAAGATGCCAAGTCTACCTGATGTGCCAGCACCGATATAAAATAAGCGTCCGCCGTCTTTGAGGCGAGAGGTGATTTCATCAACAGCCATAGCAATCTGTGGCAATACATTACGGATAGCGATAGCTACGCGTTTATCTTCTTCATTTAGAAGCATACACATTTCTAAAGTGGATACATTATCAATATTTAATGTATAAGGATTGCGTTTTTCAGTTAAGAGATTGTTTAAATTTATCATAAATAAAAGATACTCCTTTAAAAATATTTAATACATTTTTTCATTATAGATAATGGCTTTTTTATTGGCAAGGATAAGCTAGAAAATTTTAATTAATTTTAAATAATATTTTAAGTATAATTTAATTTTCTCATGATATATTTAATATATAAGATGTACATAAATAAAAAAAGATGTATAAAAGGTTGTGTAAATATGTTAAAATTAATTAAAGGACGTTTAAAAAATTTTATAGGAATAATAGCCCTAGCATGTTTTTTGTGTAGCCCTGTGAGTTATGCTGTACAACTATCCACAGTAAATGCAGCTCCTCGTCATGAAGAAAGACATGATCCACCACCTCCTCCACCAAAACATGATAGACACGATAAAGATGATGATAATGATTACGATAAAGGAGATATCACAACTGCCGTGTTAATCGGTGGCGTAATTGGTGCAGTAATTGCTAAAAATACTTGATGTTTAATTTAATATGTATATAACTTTTAGATAGGGAGGGTAGCAAAATGAAAGAATTATTTTCTAAGCGAGCGAAAAAAATTATAACAGCTGTATCATTATCTTGTTTCTTATGCAGTCCAGTGAGTTATGTTTATAGTATGAATCAAGTTTCAGCAGCAGCTTTGAATACAAATGTTGCTTATGAACAGCAATTCAATACAGTCGGCTTTGATAAAGATGATCATTGGAATAGAGGTCGCTCTGATGAGGATAAGGATTGGAAAAAACCACCTCCACCTCGCGATGATGACAGAGATGATAAGCGACCACCTCGTCCTGATAGAGACGATGATGATTGGAGTCCACCACCACCTCGTCATGATGATGATGACGATGATTGGGATAGAGATAGACCTCCACGTCATGACCGTGACGATAGAGATGACCGCGATGATGATAGCGACAAAGATTATGATAAAGGCGATATCACAGCTGCAGTATTAATCGGCGGTGTAATCGGTGCTATCATTGCTAAAAACACTTAATAATATTATTAAATGATTTAAAAATTAAATATTGCAAAATAAATAAGCAAAAATAAAAGGTAGATTATATATAAATTAATCTACCTTTTTATTTTTTGTTTGGCTCTGTCACAACAAATGGTTGATTTTTGACGAGAAATAGCGTATAATAATAGTAAGAAACAGTACCACCGAAGGAGGTAATTGGATATGCCTACTATCAAAGACGCATTAGATATTATCGGTAAGTTGACTGTCGCAGAGCAGGAAAGCCTTAAAACAATGCTTTTAAGTCCTGCCTTTGTAAAGTCTTTGAATATTGAAGATTTCGTAGCAAAGGAACGCTTTGCAAATGGTCGTGTATGCCCTCTTTGTGGCTGTATCCATGTGGTTCGCAATGGTCATCGTAAAGATGGCACACAGCGATATGTATGTAAGGATTGTGGCAAGTCCTTCGTGATTGCTACGAACTCCATTGTGTCTGGTACAAGAAAAGACTTGTCCGTGTGGGAGCAGTACATTGATTGTATGATGAATGGCTTATCCATTCGTAAGACTGCTGTTGCTTGTGGGATTCACAGAAACACCGCATTCCTTTGGAGACACAAGATTTTGGATGCACTTCAGAATATGGCAGACGATGTTACCCTTGACGGCATTATTGAGGCTGACGAAACTTTTTCGCCATCTCGTACAAGGGCAATCATAGCAAGAGTAAGACATTTGCTATGCCACGCAAGGCTCATAAGCGTGGTCATTCTACACATATCAGAGGCTTGTCCCAAGAAAAGGTATGTGTTCCTTGTGCGGTTAATAGGAATGGCTTGTCTATCTCCAAGATTACGAATACTGGTAGAGTTTCTACAAGAGATTTACATCATATTTAATATCCAACATATCAATAGCTACCATAGCCAGCTAAAGAGGTTTATGCGTGGCTTTAACGGTGTTTCTACCAAGTATCTGAACAACTATCTTGTGTGGAATAACCTTGTAAATTACGCCAAAGAAAGCGACATGGAGAAAAGGAACATCTTCTTAACTTCGTTTTGGCAACATTGAAAACTGCTAAATGCAGAGATTTATCAAACAGACCAGCAGTTCCTCTGGTCGCCTAATTAGAATTTGTGGAGATGATAAGATGGTCAATATAACAGATGTAAAACAGATTCTTCAATTTGCAATAGATGCGGAGATTAAAGTCTTTCTTGATGGTGGCTGGGGTGTAGATGCTCTTCTTGGATATCAGTCAAGAGCCCATAATGATATTGACATTTTTGTAGAAAAGAACGATTATCAGAACTTTATAGAAATAATGAAAGCTAATGGCTTTTATGAGATTAAGATGGAATATACAACATTGAACCATACTGTATGGGAAGATTTGAAAAACAGAATTATTGATTTGCATTGTTTTGAATATACGGACGAAGGTGAAATTCTTTATGATGGGGATTGTTTTCCGGTAGAAACTTTCGGGTAAAGGAAGAATTGAGGAAATAGAGGTTTCCTGTATTGAACCATATAGTCAAGTAATGTTCCATCTGGGATACGAGTTTGATGAAAATGATGCACATGATGTGAAGTTATTGTGTGAGACACTTCATATCGAAATTCCAAATGAGTATAGATAACTGCAAATAACAGTTTGTAGGGGAGTTCTGATACTCCCCTATAAAAATGGCTATTTATCAACTGTTTTGTTGTGACATAGCCTTTTGTTTATATTTTAATTTAGAAATTATATTCCATACCCATGAGTACAGTTCTACCAGGAGCAGGGCAATCTCCATCTAAGAAAGAGCCGATAGTTTCATAAGATACATTGGTGATATTAGCTAATTTCAGATATGTTGACCATTGGTCATTGATTTTATAATTGAGATTAGCGTCAAGTATATAATAATTGCTATCGCTATAATAATTTGTATCTCTACCAGATACAGCATTTAGTAAAATATTATTATGCCATGTATCGTCATGATAACTAAAGCGAAGTTTATAGCTACTTGGAGCTACTGCATTGACATCAGTTTGATTGCCGTTACCATCAGCAAAATCAGTATGTGCAATTGTACGAGTATAAGCAAGAGACATATCGTATTTTGGACTGAAAATTTTATTATATTCTAATTGGAAACCGCGTTTTTTCTGATTTTCAAAATTTACAGCATGGAATTTATTATTTTCATATCGCCAGCCTAATGGATCATCTATATTTTCTAGGAAAGCATTGAAATTGATATTGCTTGTAGGATTTAATTTATAGCGTACACCTAGACTGCCTTTATAACCTGTTTCTGGTCGCAAATTAGGATTTCCTTGAATATGAGCATTATTAAAATATAAATCATCTAAAATGGTGTAGCATAAATTTGACTCAAAGAAGCGTAGATAACAGTATTTTCATCAGGTTTATAATCTAAAGCACCATTAGAAACATATTTTCCACCGAATTCACTGTTATTATTGTAAGCAGATGTTCCAGTCAGTGTTAACTTATCAAAACGGCGAGTGCTTTGTAGGTAAACGGAAAAATTATCCATAGATTTATTATAATTGCCACTGAAAATATTATTGTAATCGTTGTTGATATTATCGACTTCATCTTTGCGATAAGTAAGTCCCGCAGAAATGGTGTGGTCTTTACTGATTTTCCAAGCATCATGCCAATCAATACCTTGAGTAGTATTTTCCCAGCGACTATAAGTCTTTTCATTTTCTTGGTCACTTAGTCCAGTAGGGATATAACTATCTCCTTGAGTATAATAGTGATAAATTGCTAAAAATGCTGGAGTCTCAGTATTTTCTTTATAATTATAAGTGAGTGCGAAATGATTGATTAATTTTTCATAATTATAATCCTGTGGATAACTTTTGGATATCCAAGTGCCTGTATCGTTGCTTAGATGACCATAGTCAAAAGTTAAAGAAGTGTTATCCGTCAATTTCTTATCAATACGATAAGCCATTTCACGGCGATTGTTGTCGGAATTTGGCATTTCATGAGTGTGGTCATCTGTGCCTTTGTATTTCATATAATCGACATTATCAAAGCCACCAGTAGCTACCCATGACCAATCATCTAGGCTACCACTTGTTATGGCTTTAACTTTCCAAGAGCCGTGTTCACCAGCAGCTAAATCAACAGTTGTTTCACGTTTATCGCCTTTTTTAGTAACGATATTGATAGCCCCAGCAGGAGTATCATAATTTAAATATGTAGAACCAACTGCACCATGAAGAATTTCAATGCGTTCTATATTCATTATAGATGGCAATAAATCTAAATCATAAGATGCACGACCGCTCATGATACCTTTATTCATATTCATGCGACGACCATCAACGAAGATAGCTACTCTATCATCTCCATCAATGCGCACTACCATATGAGAAGTATTCAATGAGCCTGAATTTACAGTTACACCGTTAGCATAAGAGAGAGCTTCTGCTAGATTTTTATAATGATTATCGTGTATTTGTTCTTTAGTGATAACTGTAGTGTAATTAGGTGAAGTAATGAGATTATTATTTTCAACTAAGCTATGAGCATTAGGTGTTTCATTGGCAAATGTAGTAGCATAAAACAGCCAAATGCACTAAGTGCTAATAAAAGAGAAAGAGATTTTTTAGAATACATAAGTTATGCTCCTTAATTAGAATTTTTGTCGTTGGATTTTGTAATAAAGATAAAGGGCAATAAAATATAAACATATTTTTTGCAAAAGACAACTAAAAAGAAAAATTAAACGTAGACGAATATTTTGATAAATAAAGATATTTTATTGTAAAGCAAAGCGATAAGAAATAAAAATATATTCATTTTAGTTGTTCGTTGTTGGATTATATCATATAGACGAATGAGAATATTAGTAACTGATTTACCGATTAAAGTACCTAGCTGTGAAGTCAATAAACTCAATGTAGCAATGATAATCAAGCTGATGTCTATACCGATAAAATAAATAGTACTGATACCAAGTAATGGGATAATGATTAAGAATAATATTTTATCAATAATACGTTAAAAATACCATTAAAAGATTGCGGAATAGACGCCTAGCTAATCTAGCATGAGTGATGATGAATTTATGAAATCGCGAGAAAGCTTGTCGCAAGGGGAATAAAGACCTGATAAATAAGCGTATATCTTTTAAGCGTTGACGTAGGTAATCAAATATCTGTAAAAATAATTGGCGTAAATCATGTGGCAAACTGCGTAAGATATTGTAAAAATTGCTAGGTGAAAAATTCAACAAAAATGATTTGATAAAACGCATAATATCATTGGTTGAAGGTATTATGGTATAAAATTGGTAGCGAGTTGTTTTACAGATGAGAGGATATCTTTTAGTGAATTAAGCGATAGATTTAAATTCATCAAATGTTGAATGAAGTTGCTGAGTGGCAAAGGTAAGACTGTGAAAAACAAACAAATAATGACACCGAAAAAACGAAAAATAATGATGAGTAAAAAATGACGTAAAAATAAAAATGGTTTTCGTTTAAAGGCACGAAAGCGTAATTTAAAATTTTTTTTGTTGTTTGCGTAAAATCATATAGATACCCTAAAAATGTGTTTTTTATAGTATATAATTTTTAGAACTAGATTATCAAGGAATTATAGGGAAAGATATATAAAAAAGACTATATTTAAACTAAGAGAATTTTTTAGTCTAAATATAGTCTTTAATTTTAGGAATTTAAAACTTCATTTATGGAAGTATGGCAAATAGAAATAGCTTTGTCTAATGTTTGTTTATCGATATTTAATGGCGGATTGAAATACAATACATCACCTAGAGGGCGAAGTAACAAACCTTTTTGGAGGGCATTTTTATATATTTGATAACCAAGTCGTTTTTGCTGTCAAAAGCTTCTTTTGTATCTTTATCTTTTACAAGTTCAATGGCATTTATCAAGCTAAATGGCGGATTTCACCGACATTTTGATGATTTAAGAAAGTTGCTTGTAATTTTTCATGGAGATATTTTGCTGTATCTTGAGCTTTGGCTAAAATATTTTCTTCACGCAAGATTTTTTGTACAGCTAAAGCAGCACTACAGCCTAATGGATTGCCACTATAAGTATGGCTGTGCATAAACGCTTTGCCTTCATTATAATCTGCATAAAAAGCATCATAGATTTTTTGTGTAGTTATAGTTATCGCCATTGGCATATAGCCACCTGTCAAGCCTTTGGAAATAGTCATGATATCAGGTGAAACATTTGTATAATCAAAAGCGAACATCTTGCCTGTGCGACCAAAGCCAGTAGCGATTTCATCAGCGATTAATAATACATTGTATTCATCACAGAGTTTGCGAAGTTTTTCTAAATAAAGTGGAGGATAAATTCGCATACCAGCACTGCCTTGAATGAGTGGTTCAACGATGACAGCTGCTAATTCATTGCCATATTTAGCGAAATCTTCTTCAGCATGCACGAAACATTCACATTTGCAAGTTTCACGATTTTGATGATAAGGGCAACGATAACAATCTGGTGCTGATGTATGTACAGCATTCATGAGCATTGGTTTGTAGATTTTTGCATATAAATCCATGCTACCTACGGATAAAGCACCGATTGTTTCACCGTGATAACCTTCGGATAAACACATAAAACGCTGTTTTTGCGGATTGCCTGTTTGATAGTGGTATTGGAAAGCCATTTTTAAAGCACATTCTACAGAAGCAGAGCCATTATCACTGAAATTGAATTTACATAAACCTTTAGGTACGATTTTAATCAATTCCTGACAGAGTTTGATAGCTGGTTTATGTGAAAGATTGGCAAAAATAACATGTTCTAGATTATCTAATTGATTTTTGATTGCTTCATTGATTTTAGGATTGGCATGTCCTAAGAGATTGCACCACCATGAGCTGATGATGTCGATATATTCTTTGCCATTGATATCATAAAGATAAGAACCTTTCCCATGGTCGATAACGATAGGTTTTAATTCTTCATAATCTTTCATCTGTGAGCAAGGGTGCCAGATATATTTTAAATCTTCATCTATCCAATTAATATTACACATAAAATCAATCCATTTCTTTTGAATTTAATATTCAATTATATTTAATTTTTAATTATAAATATAGACTTGCTAAAAATTTAGCATCAATATCGATATCTTTATCATTTGATTTTACTAAAGCTATGACAGGAATATCAGTTAAATCTTCAATCATTTTGATATTATCTTCTTGCATAATGCCACCAGTGTAATTATTTAAAATAATTCCCTGGACTTTAATATTTTGATGTTTTAAATATTCCACTGTTAACACTACAGAATTTATCGTACCAAGACCAGCATCAGCAATAATCAATGTTGGCAGATGTAGCCATTTTATGATATCTGTGAGAAAATATTTAGCTTTATCATCATAGCGAATAGGGCAGATTATACCACCACTGCTTCAACTGTTACATAATCATAATTTTTTTGTACAGTAGCATAATCAGAAATTACAGTATCTTTTTCTACAGGATTGCCTTCGATTTTAGCAGCTAGATGAGGAGATACAGCATTTTATATAGATAAGATAATAGAGTTTGCTCATCTTGATGGATATTGGCAATGCGATTGACAAAGCCAGCATCACTTTCAGCGATATTATCAGCACCACTTAAAGCTGCTTTATAATAGCCAGCATTGAAATTAGCTTCGCGAAGTTTTTTTTACTAATAAGCAGTAACATAAGTTTTGCCGATATCAGTACCAGTTGCAGTAATAAAAAGACCTTTACTCATAAGACATCTCTTTTCTAAATAATTTATTTATAATGTTTTAAATTAGGTATTAATTTTTTACCTAATATGGCAGCGAGAATGCAAAGAACAATATCGCCAGGAACAGCTAATAAGAAACAATATAAAACTACAGGCCAAATACCAATAGGAGTGTTTAAATAAAAATTGTTGATGATATATACATAGACCATACCAAAGGCATAGACGATTAAAAGATTGAGGAAGTTAACGCATAGTAGATAAATGAAAGATAATTTAGTGCGATTTTGTGTGAGATAGCCAGCGACATAAGCACCAAAGGCAAAACCAATTAGATAACCAAAAGTTGGCTGAAAAATATATCCAGGGCCACCGCCTTCAGTGAAAATAGGAATACCGATTAAGCCAATGATTATATAAACACAGACGCTGACAAAACCAAGATTAGCTCCTAAAAGAAGTCCAGCTAAAGTAGTAAATAATAATTGCAAAGTAAAAGGGCAAACTGGAACAGGAACTTTAATAAAAGCACCAATTGCTATTAAAGCTACGAATAAAGCCGATAAAATCATACTTTTCGTGGATAAGATTTCTTTTTTTCTTTGTTAATATCATAAAAATCCCTCTCATTTAATTATTTGTTAAGCAGTTCATTTTTATATTAATTTTTATACCAATAAAAAGATGAACATATAACAATAATTTATTGTTATTAAATCATATATGCATATAATTGTCAACCTTTAAAAATATTTAGTTAAACTATAAGAGAAAAAAAACAGCCAATTAATATTGACTGTTTTTAAGATGGGGATAAATTAGTTTTGCTTGACAGGATAAAATCTTTATCATATGCTTTACTTAGCCTAGGTCTGTGCAATGATTAGGCTTTAAGTCACTATGAAACGGCAATTTCATGGTGGCTTTTTTATTTATATTAAGCATAAGTATCTGTCCTATCTATATAGTTTTAATAATATAATTATTAACCTCTAGTTTTACCACCAGCAACGTTGAATGTTACACCATGTACATAAGAAGCACGATGACTACTTAAGAACATAACCATATCAGCAACTTCTGTTAATTTTCCATCACGTCCAAGTGGAGTTGTTTTTGTATTTGTATATCCAGCACGTAACTGTTCTACAGTGATACCACGAGTATAAGCTAAAGATTCTTCATAAGCTAATGTTCTAAGACCTGTAGCTTCTAAGATACCAGGAGCTACGCCAACAACGCGAACATGATGTTTACCTAATTCTTTAGCCCAAGAGCGAGTGAAAGAGTTAACAGCATTTTTAGTTGCAGCATAGATGCTCTGACCTTCAGAACCTTCAAGACCACTTTCAGAAGACATATTGATGATAACGCCTTCGCCATTTTTTACGAATTCATGTCCTAAAGCTTGTGCGCAAAGGTAAACACCTTTGATATTTACAGCAGAAACTTTATCAAAAACATTTTCATCTAATTCATATTTACCATATGGATCATCTTTATCTACTAAAAGACGAGGAATATTGATACCAGCGTTATTTACGAGGATATCTAATTTACCGAATTTTGCTTTACCAGCTTCTACCATAGCTTTTACGCTATCAGCTTTAGTAACATCAGTAGGAACATAGAGGAATTCTCCACTGCCTTCATGTAAATCATATTCAGGAGTTTGTGGGTTCATATCACAAACAACAACATTTGCACCATTATCTAAGAATGCTTGAACTACAGCTTTACCAATGCCAGAAGCACCACCAGTAACAACAGCTGTTTTACCTTCAAGGGCTAACCATGACATATAAAATCACTCCAATTTATATAATTTTGTTATTATTATTTATTATGCTTTGAAGATAGCTATTTCAGAGCCAACTGAAGGAAGGCTAACTGCTTTATCTTCAAGATAGAGACTACCTTCTAAGGACTCGCCTTCTTCATTATTATTGAAACGAAGAGCGATATGACCTAAATCTTTAAGATTTTTTTGAACTTCACAGCCAACTTCTACAATTTTGTATTCAGTATCGTTAATTTTTAAAATATCGCCAACTTCTACAGTATCAGTTAATTCATTACCAGTATGAAGTACGCAGAATTCAGCAAGTTCAGCAGGAGCATTTTCGTTGAAGAGAATAATCATTTTTTCACCGATAAAATCTTCTGCCATAGGACCTAAATCTTTAACAATAGTAGAATATATTTTTTCATAATAAGATAATCTCCTTGTATTGATTATTGATAAATTAGCTTTCGTATAAACCGAAGCTAGCAAGCCATGCTAAAACAACATTGATTGGACCTGTGATAAAACGAGAATATAATACAGAAGGAACACCAACTTCAACAGTTTGAGGTTCAGCTTCAGCAAGACCTAAACCAACAGGGATAAAGTCGCAAGCAGCCTGAGCGTTGATAGCGAATAATGCAGGGAGTGCAAGACTAGGAGGAATGTTGCCTTTACCGATTTCAACACCGATTAATACACCGATAACTTGAGCGATAACAGCGCCAGGGCCGAGGAATGGAGAAAGGAATGGGAAGGAACAAATTAATGCTAAGATAACAAGACCGATTACAGAGCCTGCAAGAGGTGTAAGTACATGAGCGATGATATCACCGATACCGCTTGCTAAGATTACCCCGATGAGCATGGAAACGAATGCCATGAAAGGTAAGATGGTTTTTAAGATTGTTTCAATAGTATCACGACCAGCTTGATATAAAGTAGCTGTGATATAACCCATGAATTTACCAACTTTAGCCATAAAGCCTACATTAGTTTGTTCAGTGATTTTTTGCTTGTATCGTAAGTAGATTTTTTTGGTTCTTCTGCCGGAGCTTGTGTAACTTTTGGAGCATTAGCAGCATCTTCAGCGGAAGCATAAGAGATACAATTTTCTTTTACTGCGGATACATAAATATCTTCTGTGATGTATTTAGCCATAGGGCCGCTTGCACCAGTTGGATTTAAGTTGATTGTATAGATACGTTTTTAGGATAGATACCGCAACGAAGTGTACCGCCACAGTCAATGATTACGCAGAGAATTTCATCATCAGGAACACTAGTTTGAAACCATCAACAAGTTCGCAACCTGTTAATTCTGCGATTTTTTGAGATACAGGAGAAATAACCCCACCTGTAATATTAACAACTTTATTCTTTTTATCATCTGGTTTTAATACAAGAGGTCCGCCAAATCCGCCAGCACCAGCATTAACAATAACATCTTATATTGAGCCATGATAAATATCTCCTTTATTTTATATACGAATTAAATTTGCTTGATAAAAATTAATGAGTAGTTTTTACTTTATCACTTAAAACTACGCCCTGTTGTTTAGATACATAAGCAGTAGTGAAGTCAGTGATAACGCCTCCGATGAAGTTGATTAAAATACCGATTAAGAAATAGCGAAGAGCTAAGTCTACTGTAGATAAACCAAGTTGAGTAATACCATTAGCAACACCTAAGAATACGAACAATTCACCAGGATTTACGTGTGGGAACAAACCATTTAATGTATGGCAAGAACGAGAAGCTGCTGCATAATAAGATGGTTTGTATCTTTCTGGCATGAATTTACCAAGAGATAAAGTCATTGGATTACAGAAGAAGAATGTACCAATAACAGGTAAAATCATGTAACGAGAAATAACATTACCAGCACAGAGATGAGCGAATTTTTCAACTTTATCAGTGCCGACAAAGAGGATAATTGCATTCATTGCTACCAATAAGCAGATGAGGGTAGGAACGATACCAGAAACAAGACCGATGAACGTTTCGCCACCTTTGTTAAACATACCAATAAAACCTTGAGCTAGTAGTACTAAAGTGTCCATAAATATTCTCTCCTTTAATTTAGAATTTTTTGATTATTGTGATGCATTTTCAATGCATGTGGACGCTTCTTTTTGTTGTTTTGTATATTGTTTATATTCTTCAACGGCAGATAAGATGGCAGAGCTTGTTTGTTTGTCAAAGTTTTGGCAGTCTTTTTCAGTGATTTCTGGAAGGTAATATCCATTTAATTCATTGAAATCTTTAAATCTAGCAAAACTTGTTACACCTTGTAGTTTTTTTCCGGTGATGATTTTACAGTCATCATCTATACACAAGAGTAACAGACAACCTGCTTTAAATCTGCCTCTGGCCTTGCCGATTGCGACTCGGCCAGATTGACGAAGATTTTTTAATTCCTTATTAATTTTTTTAATTGGTAAATATTTAATAAACCTTGGAGAAGCCACATTACTATACCTAATACAATAAATGTCCAGAACATGAGAGCTTTCCTCCTTTTTATTTATCAACTGTTAAAATTAAGTAATTTTTTTGCAGTGCTTTCATCAGTGATTAAAATATTGATTAATTTTCCTTTTAATGCACTATAGATAGCTGGAACTTTTTCGTCAGAAGCTGCAACTCCGATTACATATTTGACTTTATGTAATTGAGAAAAAGGTATGGAGATTGTCCTATCTACAACTTCAGTTGGTACTTCGTTACCATTTTATCATAAAAACGAGTGCAGGTTTCACCGATGATACGATTACCAAAGGAAGAAGTGATGTATTCTGATTTTAGTCCATCAGTCCAAATTACGTTGGAAGCAGATGTAGGAGAACCAATACCTAAAAAGGCTACATCTAATTTATCCCATAAGTCTTGAATTCTTAAATAATTAGTATCGTTTATAATTGCTTTTTTTGTTTCTGTATTTTTCGTTATAGCTGGAGCATAAAGATAATGGCTTCTAGCTTGGAATGCATTTGCGACCTTATAGCAAATTGTATTTACATGAAGGTCAACATCTAAGCTTTCAGAACCACCAACTAAAGGTACGAAATCAGCATCAACAGCTGGGAAATTTTCGATAGCTGCTTGATAGCCAATAGCCCCCATGGAACGACCCCAATTAAAGCCGATTACCATTTTGTCCTTGATTAGACGTTTTAATAGATTTAGTCCGGCTTTACCTAAATTGGAATAAACTTCATCTTTATTTTCACTAGATGGGACGATATAGACTTCTTTTAAATTAAACTTTTCTTCTAACTGAGATTCAATTGTTTCAAAATTGTCTTGAGCTATGAAGATTTTTACAATACCAGTTTCTTTTGCTCTTTTTAGATATTTACTAACAGTAGAGCGGTCAATTCCTAATTTTTTAGCGATATCACTTTGTTTCATGTCGGCTCCATAATACATATGAGCGACTTTGACTAAAATTCTTCTAGATACGGGTTGCATGTTAAGACCTCTTTTCAAATAATAATAATTAAATTTAAATTATACTATAGTTATTATAAACTAAGCTGTCTAAACATGCATCATCACATATGTGACTGTATATCTCATTTGTTCCGACACCCATATAATAGCATTTATACCCTACATTGTCAACACAAAAATAAAAAAATATTTTAAATATGAATTTTCTGACAGTTCTTCTTAAATGTTTAAATTTATAGTAATTTAGCTCATACTTGACAGTTAGATATAGATGGATTATTATATATATAAAATTTCGTAAGTTAAAGTGATAAAGTAAAAAAGTAAAAGGAGTATAAAAATGGTAAATCCTAAATTAAGAGATAATTTAACGGATCAGTTATGTAAGGCTATGTTAACACTCAAGGATACAGAAGAATGTTATCAGTTTTTTGAAGATATTTGTACAGTAAGTGAATTGAAAGCTTTAGCTCAAAGATTAGAAGTAGCTAGAATGCTTCGTGCTGGTCATACTTATGAGGAAGTTGTAGAACGCACAGGAGCAAGTACAGCGACAATCAGTCGAGTAAAGCGCTGCTTAAATTATGGAGCAGATGGTTATGATACGGTATTGAACCGTTTAAAATAACAAAGGCAATGAATGGAGGAATATTTTTTATGAACAAAGGTCTATTATTAGAAATACCGTATGGAACAAGAGATTTGCCAAAAGATGCAAAAGTAAAACGTGAGATTGAATCTAAATTAGCAAAAAATTTTAGTCTTTGGGGTTATGATGAAATTGTTACACCAACAATTGAATATGTAGATACTTTAACGATTAACAATCGTAGTGGCATAGAAACTCATCTATTTAAATTTTTTGATAAAAATAATAAAACAGTAGCTCTTCGTCATGAAATGACAACACCAATTGCGCGTGTAGCAGCTAGTAGAATGAGTGATGATATTCTTCCATATAAACTTTCTTATATCAGTAATGTATATCGTTATGAACAGACACAAGAAGGTCGTCAATGTGAATTTTATCAAGCTGGCGTAGAATTGATGGGAGTAGCTGAAGCCTTAGGTGATGCTGAGGTAATTGCTTTAGCTGTGGATAGTTTACAAAAAGTTGGCTTGAAAAATTTTGAGGTATGTATAGGTCAAGTTGATTTTATCAATGGCATCATGCAACAGATGGGATTATCTCAAGAAAAACAATTACAAATTAGACAAGCTTTAGAACAGAGAAACTTAGTGGATTTAACTAATGCTGTAGAAGATACAAAATTGCCTAAACAAGCAAAAGAAGCATTAAAATCTATTCCAATGTTACAGGGAAAAGAAGAAGTTTTAGAGATTGCAAAATAATTTGGCATTGAATGAGCAAAGTAGAAAAGCTTTAGATAATCTACATGATATTTACACTTTATTGAAAGCATATAATTTAGCAGATTTTGTAAAATTCGATTTAGGTGTTATTCGTGATTTTGATTATTATACAGGTATGATTTTTGAAGTATATGCACCAATGATAGGTTATCCAATTTGCGGTGGTGGTAGATATGACAAAATGTTATCTGATTTTGGCACAGATTGCCCTGCTACAGGTTTTGCTATGGGTATAGAAAGATTGATGTTAGCTTTAGATAAACAAAATAATATTGATGAATTTGCGAGTGATGAAAATCAAAAGGATATATATGTTGCCTATACAAGTGATAAATTAAATGATGCTATTGCTTTAGTAAATGAATTGCGTGCTGAAGGAAAAGTTGTGGAATTAGCTTTAACAAATCAAACTAAGGCGCAGGCACAGCTTTATATCAAAAATAAATTATTTAAGGAATTAATTTATTTAGAATAATGATTAAGCGTATAAGACAATTTTGGCGAGCTATTAAAGCTAAACTGACAGTAGAAGACAAAGTATTTATTGATAAATATTTAAATGATGAAGAACAAAAATTATTTTTTGCCATGCGAGTCTATGACCAACGTCATGTATTGAATGTGGCATATACAGCACAAAAAATTATAGAGCAAGATCAATATGAAAATATAGATTGTAATTTATTAATAAGAGCTTGTTTACTTCATGATGTAGGTAGAACAGCTAAAGATATTTGTTTAATGGATAAAGTAATAAGTGTACTTTTAGGAAAATTTTTATCACAAAAAAGCAAACAATGGGCTAGTGAAGCTGAAAAGCTAAAATTAAATAAAGAAAAAGTTTTTGGCAAAAAAGAAGATATGCTTTGTATATTTATTACAATCATGCACAACTTGGCGCTGAAAAATTAAATGAATTAGGTCTTAATGATATTGCTGAAATAATAAGATATCATCATGAAAAAGTTGATTGTAAAGCTTGTAGTGAACTACAGATACTTTGTTTAGCGGATAGTTTAATTGATAAAAAGAGGTTAGATTTTATGATAAAAGACGATATGCAATATTTAACGATAGCATTACCAAAAGGCAAATTATTTTATTTAGCTAAAGATTTATTTGCTAAGTTGGTTTTGTAGCTGACAATTTAGAAGAAAAGTCAAGAAAATTAGTCATAACTAATGAAGAATTAAAATTGAAATTTATCATAGCTAAAACGGCTGATGTGCCTACATATGTAGAACATGGAGCAGCAGATATAGGTGTTATTGGTAAAGACGTGTTGATGGAAGCTCAAAAGATGTTTATGAATTATTGGATTTAGGTTTTGGCAGATGTCATTTGATGATGGCTGTGCCAAAGATAAAAAAGAGCAAAATTAACAGATTATACACATACACGTGTAGCAACTAAATTCCCTAATGTGGCAAAACAGTTCTTCACAAGTAAAGGTATGCAGATGGAATATATAAAAATGAATGGTTCTATTGAATTAGGGCCAATCGTAGGTCTATCTGAAAGTATTGTCGATATAGTGGAAACAGGAACTACACTTCGTGAAAATAATTTAGAAGAGATAGCATTTATCGCTGAAGCTAGTGCTAGATTGATTGCCAATCGTGCAAGTTTTAAATTAAAATTTGACCGCATCAGTAAATTAGTAAAAGCTTTGGAAATGGAATTGGAAGGGGCTAATGAATAAATGGAAGTTTTAAAGTAAAAGAATTAGGCTTAGAAGCAATTACAAAAAAATTAGATAAAGCCGCTTTCGATGAAGTGGAATTAAATCCTCGCATTCGTGAAAAAAATTAAAGAATTATACGGTGAAGATTTAACAGCTAATCAGATTGTAGAACGCATTGTAAATGAAGTTCGCCATAATGGTGATGAAGCTGTAATCAAATATACAAAATTATTAGATGGAGCAGATTTCACACCTGAACAATTTTTAGTAACACAAGAAGAATATGCTCAAGCATATGAAGTAGCTGATGAAGATATCGTAAATTCTTTGCGTAAAGCTATCGAAAATGTGCGTAGATATCACCAAGAACAAAAACCAAATTCATGGATTACATATAGAAATCATGGCTCTATATTAGGGCAATCTGTAATACCATTAGATAGAGTAGGCGTTTATGTTCCAGGTGGAACAGCAGCTTATCCTTCTTCTGTAGTGATGAATGTAATGCCAGCAAAAGTGGCAGGTGTTAAAGAAATCATCATGATGGCACCACCATCTCGTGATGGAAAATTAAACCCATATGTATTGATAGCTGCCAAAGAAGCAGGTGTTGATGCTATTTATAAAGTAGGTGGAGCTCAAGCTATAGCTGCTATGGCTTTTGGTACAGAAACTATTCCGAAAGTGGATAAAATCACAGGCCCTGGTAATATTTTTGTAACTCTTGCCAAAAAAGCAGTATATGGACATTGTGATATTGATATGCTAGCAGGTCCAAGTGAAATTTTGATTGTAGCAGATAAAACAGCAGACCCAGTATATACAGCAGCAGATATGTTAAGTCAGGCAGAACATGATATGCTCGCTTCTAGTATTGTACTCACTGATGATGAAGCTTTAGCAGATAAAGTTTTGGCAGAAGTAGAAAAACAATTAGCTAAATTGCCTAGAAAAGAAATTGCCAAAGCATCTTTAGAAAGAAATGGTCGCATTATTTTGACTGAAAATCTCATGCAGGCAATGGAACTTGCGAACTACTCTGCACCAGAACATATGGAAATTTTGACTGAAAATCCATTTAGTTTACTTCCATATGTACGTCATGCAGGCGCAGTATTTTTAGGTGCTTATTCTCCTGAACCACTTGGAGATTATTTTGCAGGGCCAAACCATGTACTTCCTACAGGTGGCACAGCACGTTATTATTCTGTATTGAATACAGAAACATTTATGAAACGTACAAGCATAATTTCATATACACAAAAAGCTTTGCAAGAGGTAAGTTCTGATATTGTTCGTTTAGCTGAAGCAGAAGGATTACAAGCTCATGCAAATGCAATAAAATTAAGAGGTGAAAAATTGATTAAATTAAAATATAGAACTGGTTTAAAAGATATGCCTAGCTACGATGTAGTGGAGCGTGATTGGGATATAAAGGTAAATGCAAATGAGTCTAATATGAATTTGCCACCAATAATTGAAGATAGATTGATGGCACGATTGGCTTCTGTAGCTTTTAACCGTTATCCTAATGAACAAGTTGAATTATTAGCAGAACAAATTGCTGATAATTTTAGATTAGATAAAGAAAATATTTTAATCGCTAATGGTTCAAGTGAAATTTTGGAAAAATTATTCTTCGCTTTTGGCGGTAGAGGTAGAAAAATAGTATATCCACAACCATCTTTTTCCATGTATAAAATCTATGCCAAATTTAGCGCTTCCATTGGTGTACCTGTGGATTTAAATGATGATTATACGTTCAATGCAAGTGATTTTGTCAATGCTGTAAAAGAAAATAAAGCTTCTCTTGCTGTCATTTGTTCCCCAAATAATCCTACTGGTACAAAAATTCCTATGGCAGATATTGAATATGTAGCTAAAAATATTGATTGTGCTTTAGTCATTGATGAAGCATATGTAGAATTTGATGGCGAGTCTGCAATGAGATTTTTAAAAGATTATCCACATTTGATGATTGCAAGAACTTCTCTAAAGCTTATGGTTTAGCTAGTGCTAGAGTTGGTTATTTGATTGCTGATAAAAAATCATTGAAATGGTAGGCAAAGCTTGTATGCCATATCATGTAAATGTATTATCTGCTATCACTGCTGATATAGTGTATCAAATGAGAGACGAATATATTCCACGCATTCAAATGACAGTGGCAGAAAGAAAACGCATGAGAGAACAGTTGAGCAAAATTGATGGAATAACAGTTTATCCATCTGCAACAAAATTTCATTTTGATAAAATATGATAAAAGCTGTAGCTTTAAATGAATATCTTGAAAATATCGGTATTGGTGTGCGTTCTTTTGGCAATGCTCCAAGACTTGAAAATTGCTTGCGCATTTCTATGGGAACTAGACCAGAAAATGATGCTGTGTATAAAGCTATAAAGATTTTGTAGAAGTCAAAATTAAAAGGATTGAATGGTATGGATTTAAATAAAAAACGCTGTGGTGCTATAAAACGCACTACAGCAGAAACAGCTATTGATATAAAATTAAATCTTGATGGCACAGGAAAATCAAATATTAAGACTAAAATCGGCTTTTTTGACCATATGTTGACTTTATTATCAGCACATAGCTTGATAGATATGGATATTTTCTGTGATGGTGATATAGAAGTTGATGGTCATCATAGCGTAGAAGATTGTGGTATTACCTTAGGGCAGGCATTTAAAGAAGCTATTGGTGATAAACGTGGTAGTAAATACGCTATGGAACTTTTTATGTTCCTATGGATGAAGCATTAGCTTGGTGTCTTTAGATATAAGTGGTAGACCTTATTTAGTATGTGATATGGGTGAGTTAGCTCCGATGATTGGCGATTTTGATACAGAACTTGTTGAAGAATTTATGCGAGCTTTTGCCTTTAATGCTGGAATTACATTGCATATAAAAGTGATGTATGGAAAAAATTCTCATCATAAAGTAGAAGGTGTATTTAAAGCTTTAGGTCATGCTTTAAGACAAGCTGTAGAGTTCGATCAAAGAGCATTAGATAAAATTCCTTCAACAAAAGGAGTATTAGAATAAGATAAAAATTTTTAGTTAAAGGAGTTATTCTAATGATTGCAATTGTAGATTATGGTGTAGGCAATTTATTTAGTGTGGAGAAAGCATTTTTGAAATTTTCTCCAGATGTAGTGCTTACAAGTGATGCCAAAGTAATAGAAAAAGCTGATAAGATTGTGCTTCCTGGTGTGGGGGCTTTTGGTGATTGCATGAAAAATTTTGAGCAATCAGGCTTAAAAAATTCTGTTTTAGAAGCTATTGAACAAGGAAAACCTGTAATGGGAATTTGTGTGGGTGAACAAATCATGTTTGAAGGCAGTGAAGAGTCACCAGAAGTAAAAGGCTTAGGAATTTTTAAAGGCATGGTAAAAAAAATAAATGCTCCTGGGCTAAAAATTCCGCATATGGGTTGGAATTCTATTGTTATAGATGAAGAAAATAATCAGAATGTAGATATTAATTTATTTGCAGGATTGAAAGAAGAACCATATGTTTATTTTGTACATAGCTATCAGGCTTGTCCAGAAGATAAATCCATAATTTAGCTAAATCTAGTTATGGCGAAGAATTGGTAGCTGTTGTGGGAAAAGATAATGTAGTAGCAACACAATTTCACCCTGAAAAATCAGGTGATATTGGTTTAAAAATTATTAAAAATTTTGTAGAAGGGTGAATGAAGATTGATTATTTTTCCAGCGATAGATATTAGAAATGGTAAATGTGTACGCCTTGTAAAAGGTGATTTTAATCAGGAAACTGTATTTTCTGAACGTCCAGAAATTATGGCAAAAAATGGGAAGATGAAGGCGGTCAGTACCTTCATTTAGTTGATTTAGATGGAGCTTTAAAAGGAAAATCACAGAATTTAGATGTTGTAGAAATGATATTAAAAACAGTGAATATCCCTGTAGAACTCGGTGGCGGTATTCGCACTATGGAAAATATAAAGCAAGTTTTAGATATGGGTGTTAGTCGTGTTATTTTGGGGTCTGTAGCTGTAAAAGATCCGCAATTAGTAAAAGAGGCTTGCAAAAAATATGGCAGTGAACGCATTGTTGTAGGTATTGATGCTAAAGATGGCATTGTAGCCGTTGATGGCTGGGGTGTATCTGGAAATGTGGAAGCGAAAGAATTGGCTAAAAAAATGGCTGAAGCTGGTGTAAAACATATTATTTATACAGATATTTCTCGTGATGGCACTTTATCTGGTGTAAATGCAAAAGCAACAGCAGAACTTGCAAGTTATAGCGGGGTAAAGTAGTAGCTTCTGGCGGAGTATCTTCTATTGAAGATATTAAATTTTAAAAGGCTATGAACAAGATGGCATTGAAGGCGTAATCGTAGGTAAAGCTATTTATACAGATAATTTATCTTTACAAGAGGCTAATAAAAATAGCTAAGGAGGCTTAAAGCTGTTATAAATAATATATAATTTTATATAAAAATCTATAAATTGTTTAAAGATTATGATATAATACTATTGAGGTGATAATATGAAATATTACTCAATAGGAGAATTTGCAGACAAAATAGGGAAAACAATTCAAACTCTTAGAAATTGGGATAAAAATAATACTTTTAAACCTGCTTATGTAACTACTGGTGGTACAAGATATTATTCTCAAGAACAACTTAATAATTTTTTAGGTTTGAAGATAAAAACTAAAATAAATAAAAAAAATTGTTGGTTATTGCAGAGTTAGTTCAACTAAGCAAAAAGATGACCTTGAAAGGCAAATTGAAAATGTAAGGACATATATGATTGCAAAAGGTTATCAATTTGAGATAATAACGGATATTGGAAGCGGAATTAACTATAATAAAAAGGACTGAATCAATTAATTGATATGATTACATAATTCAGAGATTGAGAAAGTAGTAATTCTTTATAAAGATAGATTAATTAGATTTGGATATGAATTGATAGAAAATCTTTGTGAAAAATATGGAACAACAATTGAAATTATTGATAATACAGAGAGAACTGAAGAACAAGAGTTAGTAGAAGATTTAATTCAAATAGTTACTGTATTTAGTTGTAGACTTCAAGGAAAAGAGCTAATAAAGCTAAAAAAATGATTAAGGAGTTAGCAGAAGATGATACTTGCGAAAAAGTTAGAATTTATCCAACAAAAGAGCAAGAACAAAAACTGTGGCAATCTGTAGGAACTGCTAGATTCATCTATAATTATACTCTCGCAAAACAGGAAGAAAATTATAAAAATGGTGGTAAATTTATTAACGACGGAGTTATCAGAAAAGAATTAACTCAACTTAAAAAGTCTGAACTAACTTGGTTAAATGAAGTATCAAATAATATCACTAAACAATCTGTAAAAGATGCTTGTAAGGCTTATAAAAGATTTTTTAAAAGCTTAGCTAACAAACCCAAATTTAAAAGTAGGAAAAAAGTAAACCTAGTTTTTATAACGACCCGATTAAATTAAAAGTTAAAGAGAAAAAAGTTTTAATTGAAAAAGTAGGTTGGATAAAAATAAATGAACAAATACCAATTAATGTTAAATATAATAATCCTAGAATAACTTATGATAATAAATATTGGTATCTATCGGTTGGAATAGAAGTTAATGAAAAAAGGAAGAATTAACAAATATTTCATTAGGTATAGATTTAGGATTGAAAGAGTTGGCTATTTGTTCAGATGGAAAAATATTTAAAAACATTAATAAGACTAAAAAAGTAAAAAAATTAGAAAAAAGATTAAAAACAAAAGCAAAGACAAATAAGTAGAAAATATGAAATAAATAAAAATCAAAAAAGAAGGAGGTGAACGTTGCCAATTTATCAAAAACTAAAATAATAAAATTAAGAGAATACAACAAAACTAATATATAGAAAATTAGCTAATATTAGAAACAATTATATTCATCAAGTTACAACAAGTATAGTGAAAACCAAACCATATAGAATTGTAATAGAAGATTTGAATGTTTCTGGAATGATGAAAAATAAAACATTTATCTGATTCAGTAAAAAAACAATGTTTTCATAAATTTAGACAGTATATAACATATAAATCTGAATTAAATGGAATTGAATTAGTAGTAGTGGATAGATTTTATCCATCATCAAAAACTTGTAGCAAGTGTGGATTTATAAAGAAAGATTTAAAACTAAAAGATAGAGTTTATAGATGTCCACATTGTGGAGCAGTAATTGATAGGGATTTAAATGCTTCACTAAATTTATCTATGTATAAATTAGCATAGTTTCACAAGCAAGAAAATGCTAATATGTAGGATTCGTTGTATCCGAATTTAAGCCTTTGGAGAATCATATCAAACGAAAGTAGCTATGGCAAAATCGGATTCAATGAAGAAGGAAATAAATCAAATTTTTATATTTTATAGATTTTTGGCAACGGGATAAATAATGTACACAAAAGAATAATCCCTTGTCTTGATGTAAAAGCAGGACGAGTTGTTAAAGGAACAAATTTCGTTTCTTTGCGTGATGCAGGCGACCCTATAGAACTTGCGTCTGTATATGATAAAGAAATGGCAGATGAGCTTGTTTTTTTAGATATAACAGCTTCTAATGAACAACGTGATACTATTGTAAAAGTAGCAAATGATTGTGCAAGTCAAGTTTTCATTCCATTTACCATTGGTGGAGGAATTAGAACTGTAGAAGACATGCGAAAAATGCTCAAGGCTGGTGCAGATAAAGTATCGATGAATACAGCAGCGATAAAAGACCCTTCTATAATCAAAGAAGGAGCAGAAAAATTTGGCAATCAATGTATCGTGCTTGCTGTAGATGCTAAGCGAAATGGCGAAAATTCTTGGGAAGTTTATATAAATGGTGGTAGAACACCAACGGGAATAGATTGTTTAGAATGGGTGAAAAAGCAGTTTCTTTGGGAGCCGGTGAAATCTTGCTCACAAGTATGGAGCTGATGGTACAAAAATGGTTATGATATACCACTTACGCGTGCAGTTTCAGAAGCTGTAAATGTACCAGTAATTGCTTCAGGTGGAGCAGGAAAATTAGAACATTTTTACGAAGTATTAACAGAAGGAAAAGCTGATGCAGTACTTGCTGCTTCAGTATTCCATTATGGAGAATTTAGCATTCGTCAAGTAAAAGAATACTTAAAATCTCGTGGTGTGGAGGTTAGATTGTAATGATAGATATCGACAAAGTAAAATTTGATGAAAAAGGCTTGGTGCCAGCTGTAGTGCAAGAAGCTAATGGCAAAGTTTTAATGCTTGCATATATGAACAAAGAATCACTACAAAAAACTATAGAAACAGGATATACATGGTTTTATAGTCGTTCTCGTCAAGAACTTTGGAATAAAGGGGCAACTTCTGGCAATAAACAATCTGTCAGTGAAATTTATTATGATTGTGATGGCGATACTTTGTTGGTAAAAGTTCATCAAACAGGTATGGCTTGTCATACTGGCACATATACTTGCTTTACTGACCGCAGATTATTCCCAGATAGCAAAGATTTAGTACCTATGGCTCAACCACAGGATAATACTTCTATCGCTAAAGTTCTAAATGATTTATATGCAACAATTAAAGACCGTCAAGTAAATCCAGTAGAAGGCTCATATACTAATTATTTATTTGAAAAAGGCCAAGATAAAATCTTGAAAAAAGTGGGCGAAGAATGCACAGAAACTATAATTGCTTCTAAAAATATGGATAAAGAAGAAATTCTTTATGAAATGAGTGATTTATGGTATCATTGTCTTGTTTTATTGGCATATCATAATATTACTCCAGATGATTTATTAGCTGAATTGATGAGCAGAAGAAATGGTGGAGAATATCATAGATTTGGTAAGAAAGAAATCAAAAAAATAAATCTTAAAGAGGAGAATTGATGATGGGACAAGCTAGACTTGACTATATGAAAGATTCTGCATGGAAGCGTGGTACTGCAAAAAAATAGATAATTTGCCACCTTTTGAATTACCATATGCAAAAGATGCAGTATTGATTGACCTTGTAGACCCAGATGTATTACCAGATGCACAGGTGAACTTTTTGGAAATGATAGAAGTTCGTTCTACACTTCGTCAATATGATGATACGAAAGAGTTATCTAATAAAGAATTATCATATCTTTTATGGTGTACTCAAGGCGTAAAAATGGTAATGCAGACGAAGACTATTAGAAATGTACCTTCTGCTGGCGGTAGAAATGCATTGGAAACATTTTTATATATTCGCCGTGTTGAAGCATAAAACCGGGTTTATATCGCTTTTTACCATTAGAGCATAAATTATTGTTAGTATCTGATGCAGAAGATATTGAAGAAAAAATCTGTAGCCAATTTTCTACAGTAGGTGTAGCAAATAATGCAGCTGTAGTATTTTTATGGACAGCTGTTTATGAAAGAATGGATTGCATGTTTGGTGAAAGAGCATATCGCTATATTTATTTAGATGCTGGACATGTTTGCCAAAACTTATATTTAGCAGCACAGACAATGCATATAAAAGTATGTGCATTAGGTGCTTTTGATGATGAAGTCTTAAATCAAAATCTCGGCTTTGATGGAGAAAATCAATTTGTTGTCTATGGTGCTGGTGTAGGTAAATAGGATAGTTTAAAAAGAATAAATTAGAGTAAAAGAACTCAATTAAGTGGTATTTATGAATATTACTTAATTGAGTTTTTTGTATATAATTTAGTTTTTCCGCATAAAAATATAATGAGGAAATTTTTATAATATTTAAAATAAAATACAAAAATATTTCCGCATGTTGCGGAAAACAATCAATCTATGATGGATTGCTAATTTTTGATACAATTTAATCAAGTTAAGGGAGTATTGAAAATGGCAAAGATTAATAAACGTAGAAAAAGAATATTTGATATGTTGAAGAGTCATCCGCAGGGCTTGAATGGTGAGGCGATATCTCAACAGCTAGGCGTATCTTCAAGAACAATACGTTCGGATATTAAGGCTTTGCAGGATGCATTAGGAAAATATAATATAAGAATATTTTCAAGTCCTACTAAGGGATATAGATTTAGTAATTTTGAACATTTAGGTAGTATTGAACAGGAACTGTTTAAAGATAGTATTAGTAAATTAGAAACTAGTAAACAAAGAATAAATTATATATTATACAGACTGTTAGAAAATACATTAAATGATGTTTCAATTACACAAAATGATTTAGCAGAAGAAATGTATATAAGTTTATCAACTTTAAAAATGCATTTAAATGAAGTTAAAGATATTTTAAAAAAATACGATTTAAAAATTGCACAATATAAGACTAAAGGCATAAAAATTTCAGGAGAAGAAAATAAATTACGGTATTGTATTGTAGATATTAAAAATATACATTTAGAAAATGAGTTTTTTCAAAATTTAATAAGTAATATAAATACTAATTTATTGGATGATATCATTAAAAAAGTTTTAAGTGAAAGAAAATTACAATTAACAGATCGTTCACAAAAAAAATTATGTATGTATATAGCTATTGCAATACAACGTTCAAAAAACAATAAAACAGTAGTATATCCATCAAGTTTAACCAATAAAATAGAAAATACTTTTGAATATAATGTGGCTAAAGAGATAGTAGAAAATATTTATACTCAATTAAATACAGATTTAAGTTGTTCTGAAGTATATTATATTACTCAATGTTTATTGGCTAGTAAAAAATTGATAGATGTTAGTGAATCAACTAATAAAAAACATGTAAAAAATTTAGTAAACATAATTTTAAAAGAAAGTATATGAGAAATTATCTATTGATTTTACAAATGATGAATATTTGATTGATGGTTTAACATTACATCTAAATATAGCTTTAACAAGAATACAATTTCAGATGAATATCAGAAATGAATTGTTAGAAACTATAAAAAATGATTATCCATTAGCATTTCAAATGGGGGTAATTGCTGGTAAGCTTGTTGAGCAATATGACAATATAAAAATTAATGAGAATGAGATTGGTTATATAGCTTTACATTTTGGTGCAGCATTAAGTAGAAATGGTATAAAAGAAAATATTCAAGCTAAAAATATAATAATAGTATGTTCTTCAGGATTAGGAATATCTGTATTATTAAAGGCAAAAGTGGAAGAGCATTTTCATAATAGATTAAATGTAATAAAAGTTTTGCCTGGTTATGAAGTTGATGAAAAAATATTAGAAAATGTGGATTATGTATTGTCTACAGTTCCTTTAAAGAATGTTAGTTCAGATAAAATAATCAGAATTAATCGTATGTTGCAAAAAGAAGATGTAGAAAATATTGAAAATAGAATTTTCACAAAACAGATACAGATTTAATAGAAATAACAACTTTTTTTAATAAAGATAATTTTTATATTGATAAAGATTTTGAAACAAAAGAAGAATGCATAAATTTTTAGCGGATGAGGCTATAAAAAAGATTTAATGGATGAAATGTCTAAAGAATCTATTTTTGAAAGAGAAGAGATATCATCTACATCAATAGGTGATTTAACAGCAATACCACATCCAATATCAACAGATACAAAAAATCTTTTATCTCTATTTGGTATTGAATAAACCCATTATGTGGGGAGATTTTTTGGTACAAGTTGTGTTTTTACTAAATATAGAAAAATCAAAAGCTAGTTTATGGGAGCCTATGTTTTTGAAATTATATAATTATATAAAAGAAAAAAATGGAATAAATTCATTATTGAAAAATAAATCATATGATATGTTTTTAAAAGAATTTATAAATTTTTCTCAAATATAAGTAGGTGCATATTTTATGGCAAAAAATCTAGAAATAAAAAAAGAAGTAGTATTTTATGCTAAATTATTGGATAAAAAAGGTTTAGTTAATCCATTAGAAGGTAATATATCAATTATGATAGGGATAATAATAAACTATATATTACACCATCAGGAACAAGAAAATCTTTATTAACAGAAAGTGATATAGCTGTTTTACAGAACGGAGAACAAATAGAAGGTAAATTGAAACGTTCTAGTGAGTATTTGTTACATGAAGCTGCGTTAAAAGCAAGACCCGATTGTAATGCAGTAGTGCATACACATGCACCATATTTAACAGCTTTTGCATACTGCAACAAAGACATAAAATTACGTTGTTCATCAACATTTGCTTATTATTTGAAGACATTCCTTGTTTGCCATATGGACAACCAGGAACAAAAGATATAGCAAATGGAATCGAAGAAGCTATAAAAGAACATGATTTGATATTACTAGGAAATCATGGCTGTTTAACAGTAGCACCTACTTTAGAAAAAGCTATAGCTATTTTAGAAGCTGGTGAAGAAGTTATGAAATATATGACAATAGCTAGATCTATAGGAACAATAAAAGATATAGCTATTGATAAATGGGAAAAATGTGTGATGAACATCCAGGTAGTAGAAGAAATAGATATAAAAGAAAGGAGTGAAGAAAATGCAGCTGCTATTATGTATGGGCCAAATGATATAAGGGTAGAAGATATAGAAAAACCAAAGTGTCCAACAAATGGTCTAATTTTAAAAGTTTTATCAATAGGTTTATGTGGCTCAGATATTAGAAATATGACCACAGATTCATGTAAAGGAAAGTATCCACATATATTTGGTCATGAAATAGTAGGTATAGTTGATGAAATAGATATAAATACGCCTAAATATAAAGTTGGAGATAAATTATATATTTATCCAGAGGACCATTGTTTAAAATGTGATGAATGTAGAGCAGGTCATAGTGAAAATTGTTTGAATCCAGGTGATTATATAGCTAGACAAGGTGGTTTTGCTGATTTTGTTGTTGTAACAAATGAACAAATTAATAGAGATGCAGTATTTAAATTACCAGAAAATATAAATTTAGATAATGCTACACTTAGTGAACCGCTATCATCAGTATATGCTTGTCAGGAAAATATTAATATTACATTAGGAGATAGTGTAGTTATTATTGGGGCAGGACCTATAGGTTGTTTTCATGCGCAAATGGCAAAAATAAGAGGTGCTAAGTGCGTTATCATGGTTGAAATTAATGATAAACGTTTAGAAATGGCAAAACAATTTGGTGTAGATTATACCATCAATAGTTTAAAGGAAGATCCTATAGCTAAAATAAAAAAGCTTACCAATAATAAAGGTGCTGATAAAGTGATATCAGCTAATCCATCAAGTAATGCGCAGGCACAAAGTATCTTTATGGCAAAAGCTGGTGGAATAGTAGTATTTTTTGGTGGTGTTCCTAAAGGAACGCTAGTTAGTTTGGATACAAATTATATTCATTATAATAATTTATGGATTTATGGTCATTTTGGAGCTAATAGTATGCAAGTGCAAAAAGCATTTGAATTGGCTATTAGTAAAAATTTTCCGGCAGAAAAATTTATTACTCATGTATTGCCATTAAAAGATATTAATAAAGGCATAGAGTTAACAAAATCAGGAGAGGCTATAAAAGTAGTTTTACATCCTAATTTAAATTAATAAAAATTATAAATATTTTAAGGAGGAATTTAAAATGATTAAAGGATTAGTTGCATGCGGTAGTGGGATTGCTACATCAACAGTTGCTCAACAGGCGGTAAAAAAATATTGGCGGATGCAGGTATTGAAGCTGATATCAGTAAAGGAAATATCACAGAAATTCCAGTAAAACAGAATACTGTAGATATTATTTTTACAACATCTAATTATACACAACCTACAAAAGTTCCTGTAATAAAAGTTTTTGGTTTAATTTCTGGAATTGGGAAAGATAAAATTAAAGATGAAATTATTGCAGCTTGTTTAGAAATTGAAAAAATAAATAATTTTTTTATTTAATTATCTGAGAAGCGTTAGCTATCAAAATATTCATTTTTTTGAGAATTAACGCTTCTTGAAGAAAGGTTGAAGAATATGGATACGTTATTAAACATTGTTCAAACAATATTAGGTATGGGTGCTGTTGTTATTCTACCTATTATGATATTTATACTTGGCCTTATTTTTAGAATGAAATTGGTGCAGCTATTCAAGCTGGTTTAATGATTGGTATCGGTTTTCAGGGGTTATTGTTAGTTATTAATTTATTAATGGCATCTATTGATCCTGTTGTTAAATATTATCAAAGTATGGGTAGTGGTTTTACTACTGTAGATATTGGTTGGGCTGCTTTAGGAGCAATTTCATGGACGGCGCCATTTGCACCACTTGCAGTACCACTTATTATTTTAGCTAATGTTATTTTAATAAAAGTTGGTTTAACAAAAGTAATGAACGTAGATATGTGGAACTATATTCATTTCTTAATTCCAGGTGCAGTAGCTTATGCTTTATTTGATAGTGTTATTTTAGGATTAGTTATTACAGTTGGTTTGTCTATTTTAGCATTATTTATTGCTGAAAAGTAGCTCCTCATTGGGAAAAAGTTTTTGGTCTAGAAGGTACAACTTGTACTTGTATGTCATTTATTAGTTATATGTGGCCATTATCAATAATTATTAATAAAATTATTGATTGTATTCCAGGGTTAAATAAATTTGATTTAGATTTGACAAAATTACAGTCTAAAATTGGATTTTTTGGTAACCCAGCATTTATAGGGTTAATTGTAGGTATTTTATTAGGTATTATTACAGAACAACCAATTACAACAATTACTACTATTGCAATGGGTCTTGCTAGCGTACTTTTATTAATTCCAAGAATGGTTGCAGTAATGATGGAAGGTTTATCTTCTATTGGTACAGCTGCAAATGATTTTATGCAAAAACATATTGCTAAAGACGCACAATTATGGATTGGTATGGATGTATGTTTAGGTTTAGGTCATCCAACTTGTATCGTATGTACTGCACTTTGTATTCCATTTACAATTTTATTAGCATTTATCATTCCAGGAATGACATTTTTCCCAATTGGTTTATTAACAAGTATTTGTTATATAACTGTTATGTGCGTAATGGCAAGTAATGGTAACTTAGTTCGTTCATTAATTTGTTCAATGGTAAGTATTGTTTTAATTACTTGGGCAGCAAATACTTTTGCGCCAGAGGCAACAATGATGTTAAAAGCATTAGGTGTTCCAGTTGAAGGTATGATAACAGAAGGTGGACATTTTGGTTTTAACTTACCAGTAGTTATTATAAGTGCTATTTCTAGAATTTTAGGATAATAAAATTTTTATAGGCTAATAGTTTTAAGTCTATTATGTGAGGTTTATATTAATGGATAATTCAAAAAAATATATAGCTATAGAAGCAGATGCACAAAATTGGGAAGAAGCAATAAAACTTTGTGGAGAAGCTTTAATTGCTAATAATTGTATAGGACAAGGTTTTGTAACAGCTTGTATAGAAAGAGAAAAATCATTTCCAACTGGGTTACCAACTGTAATACCTGTAGCTATACCACATGCAGCTTCTGATGAAGTTAATATAACATCAGTATGTATATTAAAGTTAAAAAATCCAGTAGAATTTAAACGAATGGATGATTCTAGCGAATCTATTGGAGCAAGATTAGTCTTTAATTTAGCAATAAAAGGACATAATGAACATCTTGATTATTTACAAAATTTAATTGCATTTGTTATGGATGAAGAAAAAGTAAAAAATTGTTTATCTTTACCATTAAATGAAATACCTATTTATTTGGAAAATAATATGTCTTAATGATATAAAAGAAATAAGTGAGGTGTTCTTGATGAATAATAATATAAAAATATCACCATCATTATTTGCAGCAGATATTTTTGATTTAAGAAGTCAAATAGAGATATTAGAGAGAAGTAAAGTTGATTTATTGCATATCGATGTTATGGATGGAAATTTTGTAAGTCGAATGGCATTTGGTGCAGAGCATATACAAATGATAAAAAGGCATACAAAGATACCTTTAGATGTACATTTGATGGTTAAATATCCAGAGAGACATATCAGTGATATTTTAGAAGCTGGAGCAGATATTATTACAATTCATCAAGAATCTACATCATCTTTGTACCATTGTTTAGAGATGATACAAAGAAAAGGGAGAATGCTGGAGTAGTCTTAAGTCCAGCCACTCCAGTTCAAAATATAAAATATATTTTATCTTTAATTAATATGGTATTGATAATGACAGTAAATCCTGGTGAAAAAATCAAGTATTTTTGTTTGATATGATAGATAAAATTAAAGAGGCATCAGAATTATTAAAAGACAAGAATATTGATATAGAAGTTGATGGTAGTATTGATGATAAAACAGCAGTATTATGTCAAGCTGCAGGAGCAAATGTTTTTGTATCTGGTGGATATATATTTAATAATAATAATATTGAACAACAAATTGTTAAATTACAACAAGCTTTAAAGATAAAAATAAAATATAGAGGTATTTTTATGATAATGGAGATTGAAGATATTATAAAAGAAATATCTAATGTAACTAATATGGTTACGGATGAACAATTAAAGTTATTTATAAAAAAAATAAATGAAGCCAAAAGGATAATTGTTTGTGGTACTGGTAGAAGTGGATTAATGTTAAAATCTTTTGCTATGAGATTAATGCAGATGGGATATATTTCTTATGTAGTTGGAGAAACAATTACACCTGCATTAAAAGAAGGCGATTTATTAATCGTAGCATCAGCATCTGGTGAAACTAATAGTGTTTGTCAAGCCGTAAAATCAGCTCAGAAAGAAAATGTAGAAGTAATTGCAATAACAGCTAATGAACAATCAACATTGTATAAACTTCAACAAGCATTAATAACAATAAAAGTATCTACTAAATTTAATACAGTAAATATTACAAAAACAACCATTAGGGAGTTTGTTTGAACAGGCATTATTAATAATATTTGATGCAATTATTTTAAAAATTAGCAAAAGAAAATGAAAATATGAATTCAGTTATGGCAATGAGACATGCTAATGTAGAATAAATATATTTTTCATATATAAATAGGAGGTTTTATAAATGGATGCATTAAGATTTTATGGAGTTAGAGATATTAGATTTGAAGAAGCACCAGAACCTATTATAGAAACTGATAGTGAAGTTAAAATTAAAGTAAAAGCTGTCGGAATTTGTGGTTCAGATATTCATAGATATGCTCTTTTAGGTCCATATGTTCATGGAACTGTATGGGGCCATGAATTTTCTGGTGAAGTAGTAGCTGTTGGTAAAAATGTAACGAAAGTAAAAGTAGGACAAAAAGTAACAGCTTGTCCAGCACTTTATTGTGGAAAATGTGATTCCTGTAAAAAGCTAAATTTGCACAATGTGAAAATTTGGGTGTAATAGGACAACATCATCAAGGTGCTTTTGCTGAATATATTGTTATGGAAGAAGAAAATGTAGTTCCTGTTCCAGAAAATGTTTCATATGATGCAGCAGCAATGGTGGAACCATCTTGTGTAGTAGCACATGGATATTATAAAGTAAATCTTGATCCTGGAGATACAGTAGCTGTTGTTGGCTGTGGTACAATTGGTTTATTAGCTATTCAATGGGCAAAAATTTTTGGAGCAAGTAAAGTAATTGCTATTGATATTGATGATGCTAAATTAGAATTAGCAAAAAAATTAGGTGCTGATGAAACAATTAATTCTAGAAATAAAGAACCATTTGAAGAAGTTCATAAAGTAAATGGCGGAAAAGGTGTAGATGTAGCAGTAGAATCTGCAGGAACACCAATTACTTCTGCGCAAACATTTTCATTGGCGGATAAAGGTGGAAGAGTTTTATTTGTAGGTATTCCTTATGGGGATGTTATGGTAAAACGCTTATATTTTGAAAAAATTGTTAGAAACGAATTGAAAGTATACGGTTCATGGAATGCAATATCAGCACCATTCCCAGGAAAAGAATGGACATCAACAGTTCATTTTATAGCAAATGGACAGTTAAAAATGGATCCATTAATTACTCATCGTTTACCATTAAGTAAAGGTGTAGAAGCTTTAGAAATGACTGCAGAAAGAAAAGTATCTTTTGGCAAAATAATGCTTCATCCAGAAGATAAATAATTATAAAAAATATGGAGTGCATTTTATGGAAAAATTATTGTGTCCATCAATGATGTGTGCTAAATATGAGAATTTGGCAGAAGAAATAAAGGAGCTTGAAGAAGCCAATATTGATATATTTCATATAGATATAATGGATGGAGATTTTGTACCTAACTTGGAATGGGTTTACAAGATACAGAATTGATTTGTAAATTATCATCAAAAAAGTAGATGTACATTTAATGATAAATAATCCTAGTCGATATATAAAAAATTGCTGATTTAGGAGTAGATATAATTTATATTCATCCAGAATCAGAAAGGCAACCTGTTAAAACATTACAAGAGATAAGGGAATTAGGTAAAGAAGCAGGTATTGTATTAAGCCCTGAAATTTCTGTAGATACAATAAAACCGTTATTATCATTAATAGATTATGTTATGGTGATGACTGTTAATCCAGGTTTTGCAGGACAAAAATATTTATCTCTAGTAGATGAAAAAATAGATGAATTAGTAGAATTTAGAGATAAATATAATTTTAAAATTTTAATTGATGGAGCATGTTCACCAGAAAAAATAAAAATACTTTCATTAAAGGGTGTGCAAGGTT
>ENA-OQDF01000044-OQDF01000044.1-human-gut-metagenome-genome-assembly--contig:-NODE-44-length-36411-cov-1.772434_pt1 | contig 36411 bp, 55 predicted proteins | sample MGYA00242769_ERZ504597 | MGnify/ENA primary metagenome ERZ504597 (study PRJEB26092, sample SAMD00036305) | human gut metagenome | host: Homo sapiens | study: EMG produced TPA metagenomics assembly of...
GAGCACTTTGAATGCGTTACAAATTCGCAGCGCCCTGTGGTCGATTGTTTGAACGTAGCTGCGGGCATTTTGGCTCGCAGCAAGTGAGTTATCGAAGGAACAGGCGCGGATCAGCGATTTGTAAAAACGCTTTCAAAAATGCGGAGTGTCATCCCTTTTTCTTATAAATATTTCTTCTTATCTTCTTTCTGACTCATACATGCAACACTACCTACAAATCAGAATTTTCGAAATCTCTGATACCTCTGTTCCACCAATTCTTCCGGCGTCATCTTATCATATTTCTCAATAAATCCAAGTATCATCTCTTTCATCTGCTCAGAAATATCCAAAATATTATCAATACTAACCGGTTCTGGTTCTTCAATCACCTGTTCGATCACACCTAACTCTTTCAAGTCCTCTGCCGTGATCTTCATAACCTTAGCTGCCTCAGAAGCTCTGTTCCGTCTTTCCAAAGAATTGCTGCAAATCCTTCTGGGGATAAAATGGAATATGTAGAGTTCTCTAAACTCCATACTTCATTACCAATAGCCATTGCTAAGGCTCCACCGCTTCCTCCTTCTCCGATCATGATGGAAAGGATTGGTACTTTGATATTTGACATCTCGAATAAGTTTCTTGCGATTGCTTCTCCGACTCCGCCTTCTTCTGCTTCAATTCCACAGAATGCTCCTGGTGTGTCTACAAAGAGGATGATCGGACGGTGAAATTTCTCTGCCTGTTTCATCAGTCTTAAGGATTTTCGATATCCTTCTGGTGATGGCATTCCGAAATTTCGTCTGATATTTTCTTTGGTTGAGCGTCCTTTTTGTTGTCCGATGACTGTGACTGGTCTTCCGCCGATGGAAGCTAAACCACCAACGATTGCTTTGTCATCTCCAAAATAACGGTCTCCGTGTAAGGACATATATCGTTCAAAATCGTAGAAATATAATCAAGACTTGTTGGGCGTTCTGCTGATCTTGAGATCTGCACTCTTTCCCATGGGGTAAAATTACTGCTCATATTCACAACTCCTTATGATCGTTACCAGCACTTTTCTTAATTTCTTGCGCTCTACGATCTTATCTACAAATCCATGTTCTAACAAAAATTCTGCTCGCTGGAATCCTTCTGGCAACTTCTGTCCGATCGTCTGTTCAATGACTCTCGGTCCAGCAAATCCGATCAATGCTCCTGGCTCTGCCAAAATAACATCTCCAAGCATTGCAAAACTTGCTGTAACACCTCCAGTTGTAGGATCTGTTAATACTGTGATATATAATAATCCTGCTTCATCATGGCGTTTCAATGCTGCGGATGTTTTTGCCATCTGCATTAGAGATACGATTCCTTCCTGCATTCTAGCTCCACCAGAGCATGTGAAAATGATGATCGGTAATCTCATCTGTGTTGCACGTTCAACTGCTCGTGTGATCTTCTCACCAACAACTTCTCCCATGCTTCCCATCATGAAATCTGCTCCCATGACTGCGATCACAACATCTTTTCCTAAAATCTTACCTTTTCCTGTAACGACTGCTTCATCCAGATTTGTTACAGAACGTTGACGTTCCAGTTTATTTTTATATCCTGGGAAGTTCAGCGGATCGCTTGTATCCATCTTTGCATCCCATTCTTCAAAAGTATCTTTATCTAATACCATGGCAATTCTTGTCTTTGGACGAATTCTGAAATAACTGCCACAGACTGGACATACATAATCATTTTCGATCAGATCCTCATTATATACAGGCTTTCCACAGCAGTTACACTTCTGGAATAATCCTTCTGGTGCCTGAAATTCAAGGAGCGTGTCCTTTGCTTTTCGTACACGTTCTGCCTGTTTTACTTCCTGAGGTGATAATGTCCTTTTCTTAAACATATCTTTTAATGACATGATACTCACCTTAACTTCTTTATTTAACTTCATTTTCAGACTGATGTTTTTTCTGAAAACGTTCAATAATCCTGTATCAACATTTCCTTCGATGAAATCTTCATCATTGATGATCTCATACTGATAATCGATATTTGTCTTCACGCCTTCTAACACAAGTTCTCCTAATGCATTGCGGAGTTTTCTTAGTGCAAGTTCACGGTTCTTATCATACACGATCAGTTTTGCGATCATGGAATCATAGTATGGCGGAATCTTGTATCCTGCGAATAATGCAGAATCAATCCTTACTCCCTTTCCTCCTGGAAAATGCACACTTGTCACAGTTCCAGGGCTTGGACGGAAATCATGTTCTGTATCTTCCGCATTGATCCTCACTTCGATCGCATGTCCATGCACATGAACATCTTCCTGAGAATATGTCAGATGTTCCCCTGCTGCGATACGGATCTGTTCACGGATCAGATCGATTCCTGTAACCCATTCAGTCACTGGATGTTCTACCTGAATTCTTGTGTTCATCTCGATAAAATAGAAATCTCCGTGTTTGTCACGTAAGAATTCAATTGTTCCTGCACTGTAGTATTCTGCTGCTTTCGCTGCTTTGACTGCAATCTCACCCATCTTCTTTCGCTGTTCATCACTGATAGCTGGAGATGGTGATTCTTCGATCAGTTTCTGATGTCTCCTCTGGATGGAACAATCTCTTTCTCCAAGATGGATCGTATTTCCATATTTATCTGCAAGGATCTGGAATTCGATATGTCGTGGATCTTCGATATATTTTCAATATACATTGTTCCATCACCAATGCATTCTCTGCCTCTAACTTCGCTGTCTCAAAGTATGTACGAAGTCTTCAGAGTTATAGCAGACACGCATTCCCTTTCCGCCACCACCTGCGGAAGCTTTGATCATGACTGGGTATCCCATATCATCTGCGATCTTCTGTCCTTCTTCTGCTTCATATACAGCATCTTTTGTACCAGGAACTACAGGAACTCCTGCATCCATCATCGTCTTTCTTGCTGCGGATTTGTTACCCATGCGGTCAATGATCTCTGCAGATGGACCAATGAATGTAATATTACATTTCTCACACATTCTTACAAATTTACTGTTTTCTGACAAAAATCCAAATCCTGGATGGATCGCATCCGCTCCGACTGCCATTGCAGCCCCAAGTACACGTTCCATGTCAAGATAACTGTCTTTGGCAGGTGCTGGTCCGATACAGACTGTCTGATCTGCCAATTGGGCATGGAGTGCGTCTTTATCTGCCTCAGAGCAGATTGCAACGGACATGATATCCATCTCACGGCATGCACGAATAATACGAACCGCGATCTCTCCTCTATTTGCAATTAAAATCTTCTTAAACATTTAAGAAACCCTCTCTATCCAATCATAAACGTAATCTCTGCAGATGCTACTTTCTTTCCATCTACAGTTGCTGTCCCTTTTGCAACACCGACTGGTCCTTTGACTTTGATCATCTCAACTTCTAATGTCAGCACATCTCCAGGAACAACTTTTCCTCTAAATTTTGCTTTATTGACTCCGCCTAAGAATGCGATCTTTCCTTTATATTCATCAGCAGAAAGTGCACATACGGCTCCTGTCTGTGCTAACGCTTCAATGATCAGTACTCCAGGCATAACTGGTTCTTGTGGAAAATGTCCTGCAAAAATGGTTCATTATATGTCACACATTTTTTACCAACGATACGTTTTCCTTCTTCCATCTCCTCAATGCGATCCACTAATAAAAATGGACTTCTGTGAGGGATTGTATTCATAATATCTTTAATATCCATTACCATAATAAATATTCTGCCTTTCTTACTGGATGACCATTAATGGCTGTCCATATTCAACCATCTCACCATTCTCAACTAAAATAGCTGCAACTGTTCCATCATATTCACTTTCCACTTCATTCATCAGTTTCATTGCTTCAACGATTCCGATTACCTGTCCTTTTTTGACTTTGTCACCGACAGATACAAATGGCTCAGCTCCTTCTGATGGTGCTACATAAAATGTACCAACAAGTGGTGCTTTGATCTCATCTCCGTAGAGGACCTCTTCCGGCTGTTCTTCACTCTGCTCTGGCATGATCGCTGCATTCTGTACTGGAACTCCAGCAACAGATGCATCAACTGTTGCGATCTTAGCTTTTTTCTTAGCGATTCTGATTGAAAATTCTTCATTATTATATTCAAATTCATCGACATTTGCAGTGGATACTGCAGCGATCAATTCTTTCATTTCTTTGACTTCCATGTAAGTCTCCTTCTAAATTAATCTTCAAATTTCTTCACAAGAAGTGTTGCGTTATGTCCTCCGAATCCAAGGGAGTTACTCATAGCGTAATTTACCTTGCGGTCTGTTACTGGCTCTAATGTATAATCAAGATCACATTCTTCATCTGGAACTTTTAATCCAACTGTTGATGAATGTAATCTTCTTCGATTGATTTGACACATGTGATAAATTCGATTGCACCAGCTGCTCCAAGTCCATGACCGATCATAGATTTTGTAGAGCTGATCTTCACATCATATGCATGTTCTCCTAATGCTTTCTTGATCGCTTTTGTCTCAAATAAATCATTTGCATGTGTGCTTGTTCCATGTGCATTGATATAATCTACTTTATCTGGTATGATCTCAGCTTCGTCCATTGCAAATACCATGGCTCTTGCTGCACCTTCTCCGTCTTCGCAAGGAGATGTGATATGATATGCATCACTTGTTGCTCCATATCCAACAACCTCTGCTAAAATATTTGCTCCTCTTGCCTGTGCATGTTCAAGACTTTCTAATACAACGATTCCTGCCCCTTCACCGATGACAAATCCATCTCTTTCTTTGTCAAATGGGATAGATGCTCTCTCTGGATCATCAGATCCGCTTAATGCTGTTAATGCTGCAAATCCGCTGACTGCTACTTCTGATACCGCTGCTTCTGTTCCACCAGCTACCATCACATCTGCTTCTCCAACCTGAATAGATCTGTATGCTTCACCGATTGACTGTGTTCCTGTTGCACATGCTGTGACAACATTGATACTCTTTCCACGAAGTCCGAATGCAATAGATACATTTCCTGCTGCCATATTAGAAATCATCATTGGAACCGCCAGAGGTTTTACTCTGTTTGGTCCTTTCTGATCAAGAAGTCTTGTTGTCTTTTCGATCATCTGAAGGCTACCAACTCCACATCCTACAGAGACACCAATTCTTGTTGTATCTTCTTTCTCAAGGTCCAATCCTGCATCTTCAATTGCTTCCTTTGATGCAGCAACAGCATACTGTGAAAATAATTCCATACGTCTTGCTGCTTTTGGTTTCATATAGTCTTTTGCATTGAAGCCTTTAACTTCCGCTGCCAAATGTGCTTTATATTCTGTCGCATCAAAATATGTAATCGGTGCAAATCCGATCTTCTGCTCCTTGACACCACTCCAAAATTCTTCCACGCTGTTTCCGATCGGTGTGATCGCACCCATACCAGTTACAACGACACGTTTCATGTTCTTCATATAAAAACTCCTTTACATTCCCATTCCGCCATCAACACTGATCGTCTGGCCTGTAATATATGCTGCCTTGTCAGATGCTAAGAAAGCAACTGTTTCTGCAATATCTTTTGTCTGTCCCATTCTCTTTAACGGAATACTTGCTAATAAATTCTCTTTGACATCTTCTGGCAGTACGTCTGTCATCTCTGTTTCGATAAATCCAGGTGCGATTGCATTGACCGTGATTCCTCTGGAACCTAATTCTCTTGCAAGAGATTTTGTCATACCAATGATTCCAGCCTTAGATGCACAGTAATTGACCTGTCCTGCATTTCCCATGACCCCGGATACAGAAGACATATTGATGATATGTCCAGATTTCTGCTTTAACATGATTCTTGAAACATGTTTCATACAGTTAAATGCACCTTTTAGATTTACTTCGATGACTTTATCAAATTCTTCTTCACTCATTCTCATGATCAGGTTGTCTTTTGTGATTCCGGCATTATTTACCAGAATATCAATTGACCCAAATTCTTTCTTTACAGAGTGATCATCTCTTTCGCAACATCAAAATCAGAGACATCTCCCTGATATGCTTTTGCATTACCGCCTGCTGCTTTGATCTCTTCTACTACCGCTTCTGCTTTATCTTTGGAACCGCAATAATTTACGATCACAGTTGCTCCATATCCTGCAAGAGTTAAAGCTGTTTCTCTTCCAATTCCGCGGCTTGCACCTGTTACGATTGCAACTTTTCCACTTAACATGATTACATGATCTCCTTTAATTTCTCTAAATCTTCTACTTTCGCAATGTTGATTGCTTTGACACTACGGTCGATCTTACGCATAAATCCACATAATGTCTTTCCTGGGCCGATCTCTACAAATGTATCTGCACCATCGGCGATCATCTTCTCAATAGATTGTTCCCAGCATACAGAAGAATAAACCTGTCTTCCAAGCAGTTTCTTGACTTCATCTTTGTTTGTGATAAATTCTGCTGTTGTATTGGATACATATGGTACCTTTGGATCATTTACTTCGACATCTACTAATACATCTAATAATTTCTCTCCCGCTGGTTTTAACATTGGAGAATGGAAAGGTCCGCTGACTTTCAGTGGAAGTACTCTCTTAGCCCCAGCTTCTTTTAATGCATCTCCAGCTTTCGCTACTGCCTCTGATTCACCAGAAATAACAATCTGTCCTGGACAGTTATAGTTTGCGATCGTTACGATTCCTTCAACGTCTGGTAAAACTGCTTCAATCGCTTCTTTTTTCATTCCAAGAACCGCTGACATTGCTCCTTCTCCTGCTGGAACAGTATCCTGCATAAGAATACCTCTCTGTCTTACCACCTTCACGGCATCTTCAAAGCTCATAACATCAGAAGCCACCAATGCACAGTATTCTCCAAGACTTAATCCAGCTGTCAGATCAGGCTTTAATCCCATTTCTTCGATCTTCTTTAAGATTGCGACACTTGCAGTTACCATAGCTGCCTGTGTATACTCTGTAATATTGATATCTTCATTCTCTTCAAAGCAAAGTTTCTTTACATCAATATCCAGAACTTCATTCGCTTTGTCGAAAATCTCTTTGCTGCATGCAAAAGAATCATAAAAATCCTTTCCCATTCCAACATACTGCGCTCCCTGTCCCGGAAACATAAATACGATTTTACCCATTATCTTTACCTCGTTGATCTATTCGTTCTTAAATAATTAGTTTGATATTCAAAATATTTTCTTCAAAAAATTGACTTATAACAAGAATGTTATAAGTCAATCTCACAATTTCTTTAGTCTTCTACACCTTTGTCTTTTAAGTAGTTGATAACATCACCAACTGTATTTAATTCTGCAAGATCATCAGATGGGATCTCAACATCATATTCTTCTTCTAATGCCATAACTAATTCAAACAAATCTAATGAATCAGCATCAAGGTCATCTTTGAAAGATGCTTCTAAAGTAACTTCATCTTCGCTTACGCTTAACTGATCCGCAATGATCTCTTTCATCTTCTCTAACATAATTATTCTCCTTCACACTCTAATTAGTTTGATTCTCAAAGTATACATTCTTCTAATGTCTTCTGTCAAGTTCTCTTGTAAAATTACTTCTATATTATACGAAACTATACATAATTATGCAAGTCTATCATTACCATTCCGTGCATCTTTTACGAAACATTTTCATATTATTCTGTATACTCTATACCAATTGCGTTTTTCACAAAATCTCCATATTTTAAACACAAACTATTCAGACTTTTATCACAGTTTGATTGGTTTTTTCCAATAAAATAAGGTTCAGCTATTGCAAAAGGAGGACAACATTTGATAGAAGTAAAACATCTGACCAAAAAATATGGCACGCATCTCGCTGTGGATGACTTGTCATTTACAATTGAAAAAGGACGGATTTACGGTTTTCTTGGACCAAACGGAGCTGGTAAATCCACGACTATGAATATTATGACCGGATATATCGGTGCAACAAGCGGAGAGGTTATCATCAATGGGCATAACATTCTTGAAGAACCTGAAAAAGCCAAAAAATGCATCGGATATCTTCCGGAAATTCCACCATTATATCTTGATATGACTGTTTCGGAATATCTGCATTTTGTAGCAGAATTAAAGAAAATTCCGAAAACTGACCGTGATTCTCAGGTCTTAAAAGTTATGGAACTGATCAAACTTGTTAATATGAAAGACCGCTTGATCAAAATCTTTCCAAAGGTTACCGCCAGAGAACAGGACTTGCTGCCGCAATTCTTGGTTTCCCTGATATTATCATCTTAGACGAACCAACCGTTGGGCTTGATCCAAAACAGATCATCGAAATCCGTGAACTGATTCGTACACTTGCCAAAGATCATACAGTGATCCTAAGTTCTCATATTCTTGCGGAAGTGCAGGAAATCTGTGACGATATTTTGATCATTTCCAAAGGAAAATTAGTTGCAGAAGGAAGTCCTGAGCAATTAGAAGATTTAACTCATGGAAAAGAATCTGTTGAACTTACCATTCAGGCAGATCAAGTTTCTGTAAAACAGATCCTTTCTGATATTTCTGGCATTGATGATATCAGCTGGCTGAATATCAATGAAAACAGTTGTCATATTCAGATCAATACAAGCAACGATACGCAGGAATTATGTGCGGATCTCTCTCTTGCATTTGCACAACAGAAAATGCCTGTGACACAGATGTTTGTAAATAAGGCAACTCTGGAAGATATTTTCCTTGAATTAACTGGAGGTGAAAAATAATGCTTGCTATCTACAAAAGGGAAGTCCGTTCCTATTTTAATTCCATGATCGGATGCGTATTTGCTGCATTCTTAACGATCATTGGTGGTGTATATTTTATGGTTTATAACCTTTACAGTGGTTATCCATTTTTCGCCTACTCTTTAGCGGGCGTTATTTTCATGTTACTGATCTCTGTCCCTGTTTTATCTATGAAATCATTTGCAGAGGACCGAAAAAATAAAACAGACCAGTTATTATTAACTTCTCCTGTTTCACTTGTTGAGATCGTATTAGGAAAATATTTTGCTATGGTAACTGTATTTGCAATTCCATGTATCATTTACTGTATTTTCCCACTGATCATCAAACTTCAGGGAAATGCACATTTATTAGTTGATTATTCTTCTATCCTTGCATTTTTCCTGCTTGGATGTGTGTTTATCGCAATTGGAATGTTTTTATCTTCCCTCACTGAAAGCCCCGTGATCGCAGCGATCAGTACTTGTGCAGCGTTTATTTTTCTTCTATCTGTTAGATAATCTGCTACAGTACCTTCCTACTAGTGCCATCAGTAACCTTGCGATCTGGATCATCGTATTTATCTTGATCGGCTTGCTGATCTATCATATTACGAAAAATCAGATGATCGCTGGTGTGATCACAGGTATTGGTATCATTGCTGGTGTGATCATTTATTTTGTGAAAAAGACATTGCTTGAAAGTCTGTTTTCCACACTTTTAGGGCACCTTGTATTAACAGATATCTTTTATAATTCTCACAGAATTATATTTTGATATTGGAGGACTTCTGACTTATCTGTCGCTGATCGTCCTTCTGGTATTTTTGACTGTACAAACATTTGAGAAAAGACGTTGGAGTTAGGAGGAAATTATCGTGGATAAAATCAAAAATTTATTTCAAAGTAATGATTCGAAACATGGATCTTATACCCTCGCTATGACATCCATCGTGATCGCAATCGTTATCATTTTTAATATGATCGTAAATCTTGTCCCAGAAAATATGAGACAGATTGATATCAGCAGTACAAACATTTATGAAATTTCATCTAAGAGTGAGAAGATCATCAAAAATGTAGATGACGACGTCACTTTTTATGTATTAGCACAAAAAAGACAGTACAGATAAACGTATTAAAACTTTCATCAATAAATACGCTTCATTATCAAAGAAGATTCATGTAGAATGGATCGATCCTGTGCTTCATCCATCTGCACTGACAAAATACGGAACAGAAGAAAATAATATTGTTGTATCATGCAAGAAAACAAATCGTAAGATCACAGTTTCTTTTGATGATATTTTAGTTTCTGATAGTTCTTCTTATTATAGTACTTCCTCTTCATCTGCTTCTCAGTTTGATGGGGATGGACAGCTTACAAGTGCATTAAATTATGTCACAAGCACAAAAGAATACAAAGCTTATTATACTTCTGAACATGGGGAATCTTCTCTGTCTTCCGAAGTCACAAGCCTTCTTACTAAATCAAGGATTTCCACAAGTGATCTTCTTTTAATGACTGTAACATCCATCCCTAATGACTGCGATGTCCTGATCATCGATGGACCTACAAGTGATTTTACAAAAGATGAAATCAAATTATTATCTTCTTATTTAAAAAAGGGTGGAAAAGTTGTTACATTACTAGCCCAGACAGATAAGAGTATGAAAAACTTTTACGGCTTATTAAAAGATTATGGTCTAAATGTAGAAAGCGGTTATATTGCAGATACCGAACGTTCTTATCAGGGAAATTATTACTACCTTGTTCCAAACCTTTCTGTAAGCGGTGATATGGCATCTGGTATTACATCAAACTCTGTTATGATGGTCAACTCCAAAGGTATGACACAGAGTACGCCAACAAGAGATTCCATTTCTACAGAAGCTTTCATGACAACTTCAAGCAATGGATATGCTGTCACAGATAAGAAACAGGCACAGGAACTTATGTCCTTGGTGCGACTGCAACGGAATCTGTAAAAGTCAAAAATAGCAAAGGAAAGAAAGTTACAAAGGAAAGTCGCCTAACTGTTTACGGAAGCAACATGCTGATCGATTCACAGGTCACAAGTTCTTTCTCTTCTTTAGAGAATCTTACTTTATTCACAAACTCTGTAACTGCAAGTTTAGATAATGCCGACAATGTTTCAATCTCTCCAAAGAGTCTTGAAGTAACTTACAACACGATTGCACCCAGGTCCATTCAGCATCCTTGTTGTCTTCGTAATCCCACTTGCACTGATCATTGGTGGATTTGTTGTATGGTTTAAACGCAGACGCCGCTAGGAGGTTTTTATGAAGCAGAAAAAAACATTACAAATTTTACTTCTCGTATTTGCAGGACTTCTAGTCCTGTATGCGGGAATCAGTTTCTACAAGAAAAATAAATCTTCCAAAGAAGATTCCGATCAGACACTGATCACAAATTTAAAAAGTTTGACTTCCATTTCTTATAACAACAATGGAGAAACTCTTTCCTTTGAAAAAGGCAGAAACAAATGGTATTACAGCAAAAACAAAAAATACCCGATCACACAATCCTCTCTCGAAAGCCTCGCTTCCACCTTCCAGAAAGTTGAAGCTGTCAGAGAACTTAAAAATGCAGATGCTCTAAAAGATTACGGACTTGATAAGCCAACTTACACTGTAAGGGTAAAAGATAAGTCTGGAAAATCCGTTATTTATTATATCGGAAACGCAACCGGTGAAAACTATTATATTACTTATGGAGATAAATCAAAAATCTATACAGTATCTTCTGATATTGCTTCAGGTTTATCTTCCTCTTTAGACGATCTGATCACAACTGACACTTTCCCTACGCTAAGTACAGGAACTTAAAGAAAGTACTGATCACTAAAAATGGGAAAACAACTACTTATACAAGCAAGAAGAAAAACCTCGATGGAATTGCTGGAGGATTAGGAGTCTTTACTTTCGGAGACTGCCAGAATTATTATGCAAGCCAGAGTGACTTAAAGAAATATGGTCTAGATTCTGATTCTCGAATAACTGTGGATATTACTTATAAGGATACGGATACTAAGAAGACGAAGAATATCGTACTTTATATTGGTAAGAAGGATTCTGATGAGAAAAATTATTATGTGCAGTTGAAGGGATCACATATGGTTTATTTGAGTGATAAGGATGTCGTTAAAAATATCCTTAATTAAGTTTTGATTTGCGATTGTAGTCTTTCGTGTATGTTAAAGGGGATTGACTGATAATTTTGTATTCGTTAACAGAAAATCAAAAAGACTTAAGAACACCGATTGGATGAGATGTTTGACATCCCCTTAAATTTTCAATCTTGTGAATTGTCCACACTATAGACTCTGGTATATGATGAAAATAAATAAGCAAAATTCCACCGCATCGCGTTCAGTTTGCTTATTTATTTTTTTATCATATACTCGAAATCTACAGTTGCCAATTACAAATTAAAATTTTTCAATATACCCCTGCACAAAAATAAACAAAACAATCAAAGGCAGAATATAAGTAATATAAATCTTCGGCCACTTTGGAAACTTAATCCCCTTTCCTTCATTAGCCTCTTTCATAAAGTTATCCCATCCCCATCCATATCGAGATACACAGAATAACAGATAAACTAATGATCCAAGTGGCAGGATATTATTGCTTACAATAAAGTCTTCTAAATCCTGAATCGTTGTTCCTACTCCTAATGGCTGGATAAAGCTCCATACGTTAAATCCTAATGCACATGGCAGGGATAATAATGTGATCACTACTGCATTAAGTGCGATGGATTTCTTAAGGCTCCATCCCCATAAATCTTGTGCAAAGGACAGAATGTTCTGGAATACTGCTATTATCGTTGATAATGCAGCAAAACTCATGAACAGGAAGAACATAGCTCCCCAGATTCTGCTTCCTGGCATTTCATTGAATACGTTTGGCAGCGTGATGAATACAAGGTTTGGGCCGCTTCCTGGGTTTACTCCGAATGCGAAACAGGCTGGGAAGATTACTAATCCAGCCATTAATGCAACTAATGTATCAAGAATGGCTACGCTGATCGCTTCTCCTGTCAATCTGCGACTTTTGTCGATGTAACTTCCAAAAATTGCGATCGCTCCGATTCCTAAACTTAATGTGAAAAATGCCTGTCCCATGGCTGCTGATACCACTGTCATAACACCTTGTTTCTTTACTGCTGCAAAGTCTGGGATCAGATAAAATTTAAGTCCTGCGGATGCTCCATCTAATGTTACGCTTCTTACGATCAAAATCAGAATCACTACAAACAGACATGACATCATAGCTGTTGTAATCTTCTCTACTCCATTTTGAAGTCCTAGTGAACATACCAAGAATCCTAATGTGGTAGCAACTAACATCCAAAAGATCAATGTCTTTGGATCAGCTAACATATTTCCAAAGATATTTTCTATCTGCTGTGGGGTTTTATTTACAAAATCACCTTTTAACATCTTAAAGAAATAACTGATCATCCATCCGGCTACAGTTGTGTAAAACATCATCAGTACATAGTTACCTGCCATACCAAAATAGCTGTACCAGTGCCATTACTTCCGGCTGGTTCTAATTTCTGAAATGATGTTGCAATACTTCTCTGACTGGCTCTTCCGACTGCATATTCCATGACCATGATCGGTAATCCTAAAATGATCAGGAAAAATAAATAGATCAGTACGAATGCAGCCCCACCATACTGTCCTGTAATAAATGGAAATCTCCATACGTTTCCAAGCCCGATCGCACATCCGGCTGAAATCAGGAGAAATCCGATTCTTGATGAAAATTTTTCTCTATTTTCCAAGCTACTTTCCTCATTTCTATAATATAATTTTGGGATATCACAGAATTTTATTGTATCATAGCTTGTTTTATTTTGGAACCAGATTTTTTGTATACATTTCTGTTAACAGCACCGAAAGAGAAGGTTCTGAATTCATCGCTCTCTTCGTTTTGCAGTAGATCAAGAAAGTTTTTAAACTTTTGATTTTACCCCAATTTCCATTGCTTTTACAATATTTTTTCTGTATAATTATTTTATGATATTTGTGTGTGCAGATACCCATTTGTATCTGCACTTCCTTATATTACCAATATATTTATATGGACTTAAGGAGGATTTATTTATGGTAACATGGAACAACCTTGATACTTTGAAATCTTATGACAAACTTAAAGAACTCAAAGGTCATGTAGACATCAAAGAAGCTATGGCAGGTGAAAACGGAGCAAAACGTGTCGCTGAATACACAGTACCTATGGCTTCTGGATTAAATTTTAACTACGCTGCAAAACAGGTAGACGATGAAGTACTTAACGTATTAGCTGAATTAGCTGAAGAACAGCAGTTAGTTGACAAATTTGAAGAATTATATAATGGAGCTGTGATCAACACTGGAGAACAGCGTCTGGTTCTTCATCATTTAGCACGTAGACAGCTTGGTAAAGATGTCATTGTTGATGGTGTCAACAAACGTGATTTCTATGTTGAACAGCAGAAGAAAGCAGCTGACTTTGCAAACAAAGTACATGCTGGTGAAATTACAAACGAAGCTGGTGAAAAGTTCACTACAGTTGTACAGATCGGTATCGGTGGTAGTGATCTAGGACCTCGTGCTTTATATATTGCTCTTGAGAATTGGGCTAAGACAAATGGATTTGATAAAATGGAAGCTAAATTCATCAGTAATGTTGACCCTGATGATGCAGCTGCTGTTTTAAATTCTATTGATGTTTCTCGTTCTTTATTTATCGTTGTATCTAAATCAGGAACAACTTTAGAGACATTAACAAACGAAGCTTTCGTTAAAGATGCTTTAGTAAAAGCTGGATTAAACCCTTCTAAGCATATGTTAACTGCAACAAGTGAGACTTCTCCTTTAGCTAAGAGTGATGATTATCTTCAAGCATTCTTCATGGATGACTTTATCGGTGGACGTTACTCTTCTGTTTCCGCTGTAGGTGGAGTAATCCTTTCTCTTGCATTTGGACCAGAAGTCTTCGCAAGAATCCTTAATGGTATGGCTGATGAAGACAAACTTGCTACAAACAAAAACATCAAAGAAAACCCTGACTTATTAGATGCCTTGATCGGTGTTTATGAAAGAAACGTACAGGGATATCCTGAAACAGCGGTATTACCATACTCTCAGGCATTAAGCCGTTTCCCTGCACATTTACAGCAGTGTGACATGGAATCTAATGGTAAATCTGTTAACCGTTTTGGTGAACGTGTAAACTATGTAACAGGACCTATCATCTTTGGTGAACCTGGTACAAACGGACAGCATTCTTTCTATCAGTTATTACATCAGGGAACTGATATCGTTCCTTTACAGTTTGTTGGATTCAAAGACAGCCAGATTGGTACAGATGTTGTAATCGAAGGAAGTACAAGCCAGAAGAAATTATGTGCCAACGTTGCAGCTCAGATCGTTGCATTTGCTTGTGGTAAAGATGATGAAAACAAGAACAAGAACTTCGAAGGTGGTCGTCCATCAAGTATTATCATCGGAGATCAGTTAACTCCTGAATCTCTTGGATCTCTCTTAGCTCATTTTGAGAATAAGATCATGTTCCAGGGATTCGTATGGAATGTAAACAGCTTCGACCAGGAAGGTGTACAGCTTGGTAAATTACTTGCAAAACGTGTGCTTGCACATGATACAGATGGTGCTTTGAAAGCTTATAGTGATTTATTTGAAATCTAATAGATATTATCTAACTTTATAATGCAGAAGATGCACACAGCTGATATTTCTCATGCTGTGTGCTTTTTCTTATGCTATAATACTCATGTGTTGATATTTTATCTTCACCTGCATCTTCTTATACAAACGAATATACTGCAAAGGGTGTGCCTTACTATTATATGATCGATAATGGACATATCCTGGCAGGTTCTTTTTGGAAACCTAATAAAAACCGTTATTCTATTCCTTTAAACTGCCAGCTTGTAAAGATTCTTCAAAAATACGGATTTGAACGTGGACTCTGGGGATCCAGAAAAGACTATATGCATTTTTCATATTTTGGAACTTAATATTTTAGGATTTAAGTGATAAAAGATAAGTTTTCAACAAAAAAAGAACTGACGCACTTGTCAGTTCTTTTATATTATATAAAAAAGCCGAAAACCGGACTTGAACCGGCGACCCCTTCATTACGAGTGAAGTGCTCTACCAACTGAGCTATTTCGGCGTATATAAAAGCACAGATATGCTGAATCTATGCTCCTTTTGTAAGATAACCTTCAATCTTGCTGACTGCTTCTTCCTCATCTGCTCCGTCAGCTACGACTGTCAAATCTTCTAAACGATCTAAGTCTAACCCTAGACTCATCATTCCCATCATACTTTTACATTGACTTGCTTATTCCCTGTCTCGAATAAAATCTTGCTCTCAAACTGGCTTGCCATCTGTACAAGAAAAGCTATTGGTCTATCTTCTTCTCTTAAGGCTACTTCCACTTTGACATTCTTTGAAATCATTCCTGTCCTCCCAATCTCATCTCTTCCGCAATCCGTCCAATCTTCTTCAATCGGTGATTCACACCTGACTTACCGACTGGCGGTTCTAGCATATCTCCAAGTTCTTTTAGTGTAGCTTCCGGGTGTTCCAGACGTAATCTTGCAATATCCTGCAACCCTTGATCTAAAAAACGGAGGCCTTTGTGCTTATCAATATATTCAATATCTTCCACCTGTTTGACTGCGGCAGAAACCGTCTTATTAATATTCGCTGTTTCGCAATTGACACGACGGTTTACTTTATTACGCATATCTTTCAGGATTCTAACATTCTCAAGTTCCATCAAGGCAATGTGTGCTTCCATAATATTCAACACATCTACGATCTTTGATCCTTCTTTCATGTATACTACATAGTATTTCTTACGCAAAACAATTTTAGCATCTAAATCAAAAAATTCAAGACTTCTTTTAACTGTTCTGCGGTCTGCTCATCTGTAGAGACGACTTCAAAGTGATAATTCTTCTCAGGATCACTCATGGAACCGGCTGCTTGAAAAGCTCCTCGAATATATGCCCGCTTACAACATGTGTTTTGTAAAACCAACCCAAATTCCCGTAGGTCTAAAAGTTTCACTGTTTTCAATATTAAAACACAATCCTTATGCTTGTCAACACTTATCGTATAATTTCGACTTCTTTTTAAAAATTCGTTTCGTCCAACATCAATCTTCGCATGAATATCAAACACATCTTTGATAAGTGTATAAAAACGTTTCGCGGCAGATACCGTCTCCGTCTGGATCTGAATCTCATAATGTTCTGGCTCTAGACTGATATTCCCTCCAAAACGTAAGAATCCTGCGATCTCCGCAATCTTACAGTGTCTGGCACCGGTTTCATTTCTTGATAATTCTTCTTTTATATTACTTGAAAATGACATTTGCTACCTCATAATATCTCTATGCTCAACTTTAACAGAATATGGCAGACGTTTTAATTTTTCTGCCAACTTATTTGTAATCGTAACAGATCGGTGTTTTCCACCTGTACATCCAATCCCAATAACAAGATTATACTTGCCTTCCTTGATATAATTTGGAATCAGAAATTCCATCATATCGTTTAATTTTTCAAGAAATTCTACTGATTCCTGATGTTCCATCACAAAATCCTGAATTGCTTTGTCATTTCCAGTGAGTGGTCGAAGTTCCAGATCGTAATATGGATTCGGAAGAAATCGTACATCAAAAACCAAATCCACATCTGCTGGAATTCCGTATTTGAACCCAAAAGAAACAACTGCAATCTGGAATCGTTCCCCTTCTTCACCTTCAACAAAAATGTGATTGATCTCCTCTTTTAATTCTTTTGTGAGAAGCTGACTTGTGTCGATAACATAATCCGCTTTCTCCTGTAAAAATTTCATGATCTCACGTTCTTTTGCGATTCCATCTTCGACTCTTCCATCTCTTGATAATGGATGATTTCTTCTTGTCTCTTTATAGCGTTTTAATAAAATACGATTGCTTGCATTTAGATAGAGAATCTCATATTTAATCCCTGCTTCTTTGATTTCTTTTAATTTCTGCTCTAATTCGCCGATTCCTTCTCCGTTACGGATATCAATCCCAAGTGCAGCATTTTCTATCTTGGCAGTCTTATCTAATAACATTTCTGCAAATTTATCAAGCAATGCCACTGGAAGATTATCAACACAAAAATATCCAACATCTTCTAACATCTTTAACGCACTGCTTTTTCCTGCTCCCGACATTCCTGTTACAATTACAAATCTCATCTTCGCTGCTCCTTCTTAGAATCTTCTTATCTAGAACCTTCCAACTCGTTTTACTTCCGGTTCCATCGTAACTCCAAACTGTTCTTTTACTTTATCTGCTACATCACTGATCAACTGCATAACATCTGCTGCTGTGGCGTTTCCACGATTGATCACGAAACCACTGTGTTTCTCTGATACCTGGGCATCTCCAACCTGATATCCCTTTAATCCAGCATCCTGAATCAGTTTTCCTGCAAAATATCCTTCTGGACGTTTAAATGTACTTCCTGCACTTGGATATTCCAATGGCTGTTTTGTTTTTCTCGCTAAAGCATACTCATCCATCTTTGCCTTAATTTCTTCTTTATTGCCTTTCTCCAGAGCGATCACACCTTCTAAGACAACATACTCGTTCTTAAGAACATTGCTTGTACGATATCCAAGTTCTAATTCTTCTGCTTTCAGAGTTTTGATCTCTCCATCTTTTGTAAGAACCTTAACTTCTTTTAATACCTGTACCATTTCACCGCCATATGCACCTGCGTTCATTACAACTGCACCACCAAATGTTCCCGGAATTCCTCCTGCGAATTCAAAACCTGTCAGTTCTTCATTCAATGCCGCTTTGGATGTGGAACTTAATAATGTTCCTGCTTTTACGGTAAGTTCATTTCCGTTGACTTCAATTCCACTGTAGTTTTTGTAAATCTGAAGAACAATACCATCCATTCCATCATCTGCAACTAAAAGGTTACTTCCATTTCCTAAAACAAATAATGGAATTCCTTCTTCTTTTGCAAAACGACAGACTGCTTCAATCTCTTCAATACTCTCTGGTGCTGCAAAAATATCTGCTGGTCCTCCAATGCGGAATGTTGTGTGTTTCTTCATTGGTTCATTGCTTAAAATATATTTCTCTGGTATGATCTGTTTTAATTTATCGATCTTTACGTCCATAATTTCTCCATTCTATCTGTACTTATGAAAGCATCAGGCTGGCTGCACCATAGATTCCTGCATCATTTCCAAGTGTTGCCAGAACAAATTTTGTTTCCTGTGCTTTTCCAAATGTATATGTCTTATAATGTGCATTGATCGCATCTAAAAGGATCTGTCCAGCTTTGGATACTCCTCCTCCGATCACAAATACTTCTGGATCTACCATCAATGCAATATTTCCTGCTGCAAGTGCTAATTTCTTACCAAGATTGTCTACCTGTGTGGCTGCAAATTCATCTCCTGCTTTGGCTGCATCGAAAATGTCTTTTGATGTTACTTCAGTAATGTCTTTCAGTGTAGTTGATTTCTCGTATTTTTTGAGTGCTTTCTTTGTCTCATATACGATTCCTGTAGCTGAAGCATAAAGCTCTAAACATCCTGTTTTCCACAATTGCACACTCGATCATCAAAGGATCCACAGTCATATGGCCGATCTCTCCTCATATCCACGACTTCCGTCAACAATCTTTCCATCAATGATGATTCCACCACCGACTCCAGTTCCAAGAGTGATCATAACTGCACTGTTATATTTCGCTGCTGCACCCATCCAGATCTCTCCTAATGCTGCTGCGTTTGCATCATTTGTTGCTTTGACAGGGCATCCTGTAAGTTTTGACAACTCACCTGCCACATCAACACTTCCCCATCCAAGATTTACACATTCATTTACCCTTGCAAATTCCAAAACTGCACCTGGAACTCCGGCTCCAATCCCGATCACATCCTCACGTGTAAGATCATTCTCTTTCATATGATCATTCACTGCTGTTGCGATATCTGAAATAATATTCTTTCCATTATCTTTCTGTTCTTGTCTTGATCTCCCATTTTTCTTTTAATGTTCCATCTTCTGCAAACAGTCCCATCTTTATAGTTGTTCCACCGATATCAATTCCATAGATATATTTCATGCAATTATTCCTCCATCTGCCCTGTAACACGTTTATAAAGCTCTTCTGCCGCATTATATCCCATCTTCTTCTGTCTGTGGTTGATCGCTGCTGCCTCTACGATGATTGCCAGATTTCGTCCTGGACGGATCGGAAGTGTATGTGCCGCAACTTATTTCCTAAATATTCTACATATTTCTCTTCCAGTCCTAAGCGATCGTAATCTGCATCTTTATTCCAGTCTTCCAATTGAATAACCAGATCAATCTCCTGTTCCATCTTCACACTCTCAACACCATACAGATTCTTAACATCAATAATTCCGATTCCTCGTAGTTCAATAAAGAATCGTGTAACTTCCGGTGATGTCCCGATCAAAGTCTTTTTGCTAACTCTCTTAATCTCTACCACATCATCAGATACCAATCGATGTCCTCTTCGTATTAATTCCAAAGCAGCTTCACTCTTACCAATTCCACTTTCACCCGTGATCAGAATACCTTCTCCAAATACATCGACCAAAACACCATGAATCGTAATACTTGGTGCTAATACAACACCAAGCCATCGGATAACTTCTGCCATAAACTCTGATGTTGAATCCTGTGAAATAAGAACTGGTACACTATATTTCTTGGCAATATCTAACAGCATCTCACTTGGATGAAGGTTTCTGCAAAATACGATCGCTGGAATTCGGCCCCAATAAATCTATTATAAATATTTTTTGCATTTTCAACATCTTTCTCTACTTCTTCAATAAATAAATGCTCTGCTTTTCCAATGATCTGCACACGATTCTTTGCAAAGTTTTCAAAGAATCCTGCCAGTTGCAATGCAGGTCTGTTGATCTCAGCCTGTTCAATATAAACTTCTCTAGAATTGATCTCTGGTGTGACTTCTTTTAAATTTAATTCCTTTACCATATCATATACTGATACTTATGCTCTTTATCCATAATTCTTCTCACTTCTGCACCTTTGATTACCGGTCTCTTTATTTATTGTAACATATTTCTTCTTTACTTGGAAACGTGAAAAAATTCATAAATTGCCTGGGCTGTGCTTTGATTCATACCTGGAACATTTAAAAGTTCCTCAATCTCTGCTGTCTTAATCTGACTGATATCTTTAAAATACTTCATCAGTTCTTTTCGTCTTTTGGGTCCAACTCCTTTGATATCATCAAGAACAGAATGCACCTGCTTTGCACGCAGTGAACGATGATATTCAATCGCAAAGCGATGGGCTTCGTCCTGTATTCTTGTCACGAGTAAAAAGGCTTCACTATTAGGCGGGAACATAATTTCCTCATTATTATAATACAATCCTCTTGTTCTATGATTATCATCCTTAACCATTCCACAGACTGGAATATCAAGTTTTAATTCATCTAACACTCTGAGTGCAACATTAACCTGACCCTTTCCTCCATCCATCATCAAAATATCTGGAAATTTGGTAAAACCTCCAAGTTCTGTATCCTTCCCTTGTTCTTTTAATTCTTCCAGTTCCTTCTTCCCATGGAGAAATCTTCTCGTAAGAACTTCCTGCATACTCGCATAATCATCTGGACCTTCGATAGTTCTTAAACGGAACTTACGGTAATCTCTTCTTCTTGCTTTTCCTTTTCAAATACGACCATGGATGCAACTGTTTGAAATCCGCTGATATTTGAAATATCAAATGCTTCCATTCGATTTAAACCTTTTATTCCAAGCAGTTTTTCAATTTCATGAACCGCCCCGATCGTTCTTTTTTCTTCACGTTTGATCTTCTCACGATCCATTCGCAGTACATTCTGAGCATTTTCTTTTGCCATCTCTACCATCTTATGTTTCTGTCCACGTACTGGTATCTTAAAATGCACTTTGGCTCCACGCTTCTTTGACAGCCATTCTTCAATAATCTCTTTCTCTGCAATGTCATGTTCAAGAAAAATTTCTCCAGGAAGATATGGCGTTCCTGCATAAAACTGTTTTACAAAAGCCCCTAAAACTTCCTCTTTTGAACTTCCTCATCTGCTTCCATATGAAAATGTTCCCTTCCAAGAAGTTTCCTTTGCGGATAAAGAAAATTGATACTACAACGTCTTTGTCATCCTCTGCCATTGCAATAATATCTCGATCTTCAAAGCATAGGTATTGATCTTCTGACGGTCCATGATTCGCTCAATACTCTTAAGGAGATTTCTGTATTCCATCGCCTGTTCAAACTCCAGTTCATCCGATGCCTTTTGCATTTTCTCCTGAAGCATCTTTGCAACCTGTTTGTAATTTCCATTTAAAAACCTTAATGTTTCATCAATCTGCTTTGCATAATCTTCCTTTGATATATACCCCTGACATGGTGCATTACACTGCTTGATCTGATAATACAGACATGGCCTGTCCTTTCCCGTATCTTTCGGTAATCTGCGGTTACATGTACGGATTTTAAATATCTTTCGAAGCAGTTCAATCGTATCATTTACCGCTCCCGCACTTGTATAAGGTCCAAAATATTTGCTTCCATCAGCCTTCATCTTTCTAGCCAGCATGATCCTTGGAAATTCTTCATTGGTTGTCACTTTGATATAGGGATATCCTTTGTCATCTTTTAGTTTGGTATTGTATTTGGGATGATGCTCTTTGATCAGATTATTCTCAAGCACCAACGCTTCTAGTTCAGAATCTGTAATAATATATTCAAAATAAGCAACATTTTTTACCATGTGCTGAATCTTCACAGAGAGATTCCTGCTGTCCTGAAAGTACTGACGCACACGATTACATAACTTGATCGCTTTTCCAACATAAATGATCTCATCTTTACTGTTATGCATCAGATAAACTCCGGGCTTCGCCGGAAGTTTCTTCAATTCTTCCTGAATATCAAACATGAACTTCCCTCCATCTCTATTTTGTATCTTTTGGGGTTGCAAAATACACTTAAGCTTTATCATAGCATAAATTGGGGGTTAAAAAAAAGTGGGATGTGTGGAGTGTTTTTGATCGTATATAATAAGGGACCACCATAAACAGCAGTCCCTTACGTTAATCTTTTTTAATTTTTCTTTCGCTTCTTCAACAATCTCACAATCATCACAACCGCTAAAACATCCACAGCAAGCATTATCCATTTTCGAATCTTATATGATGTTTTTTCTTCTGTATCCCCCACCAGACTAGTTTTATGATCCATTTGTTTTAATTTTTCTGAATTTCTTATTTCTTCAATTGTTAAATATTTCTTCATATTCCACCTCGCATCATAAATCTTTTTTCCTCGGTAATATACTTTATTTTTATTGCTTAGGCTTGAGAATTTATTCATCCTTCCATCGGAGTTGATAAAATATTTAAGTATGATACTTTGAACATCTGGACTTTTATCACATGGTTTGACAGATAGTGTCTGATAATCTTCGTTGTCTACCTCATATAGTCCGTTTGAGATTATCCATTTTCCTTTCGTCTTCTTTAATGATGCAATAACATAGTCTCCTTCTTCGAGTGTTGTTTTCCCATGATAGGATGATGTATAGGAAATTCCCCCATTTCTCATGATGACGTATCTATGATTTTCTGTCCTTTTTCCGATTGCTTCTGCCGTTGATTCTATATTGATATAATCTTTTGCGATGATTACAAAATAATTGTCTGAAATATGTGAAATAGTTCCCACAAATAATACATCTTGATTCTTATTTTTTATTATAGAATTTATCTTAGTATCTGCAGATACCAGCTTTATGTTACCAAGCATCATGAAAAAACAGATAAAACAAACTATTATACGTCTCATTCTGTCATGTACCTCCTTATGTTATTTATTATACATGCATTCTTAGGACGAAATATAATAGAAAATGTGAAATATGCTTATGTTTTTCTTAAATTTCATTATAACATCTCTGTGATCAGCAACTGCAATATCTGTATATAATCTGTCTCCCACAATTGCGATCTCATTCGGTTGGTATCCTGTTTCCTTTATGATATAATGACAAGCTTTTGAAAGTTTTTCATAAGTTAACGTTGTATCAAATCCAAGCACTACAACATCTGGATCTTCTAAACTTTTTACCCCATGCACTTTCTCTAACATTGCAATGATTTCTTCATTGATCACTGCCATCTCCCAGAAATGTGCCATATGATGTTCTGCTCCTGATGCTGTCAGTCTCATTGGTGCATCTGTGATGATCCGACTGCGATCATACAGTCAACTTCTTTTCCTACTGCCTCGTATGTATTATCATCACAAACCATAACCAGATGTTTATACTGATCATATGGTTCTTTCTTTAATATCAATCTTCATGATTATACCTCCTGATTTCAAAAATAAGGCATATTGCAAGATCTCATTCCTGCAACAGCCCTTATCTTTCTTTCATTTATAATACAGAAACTGAATAACTATATTCTTTGCTTTCTCCTACTTCTACGCTCTGTACATTTCTTTTTTCTTCAAAACGATCTCCTTCATCGCTACATGTTGACAATCCCGTCCATGGTTCAATTGCCACAAAATTCCCATGATTGGCACTTGACCACAGGATCAAGTATGGGAAATCCTTGTATTCCATCTCAATTCCTTTTCCGCTTTTCTTAGAAACAAGTTTAATTTTCTGGATTTCAGTTCATCAAAGATAACTGCATCAATTTCAAACATTTCGTGATTCAATTCTACTGTGTCTGAATCTTCCAGATATAAAGATCTATGTTCCATATCAACTAAGCCTGTCTCTGGTACTGGTGTTGGAACTGTACATGTTTCTTTTTGTTCAAACACGATTTCATAATCTGTATATTCTTCTCCTGCAACCAATGGACAATTAAATCCTGGATGGCCGCCTGTAAAGAATGGGAATTTCTTCGTGTCCGTATTTTCTACTTCATATGTGATCTTTAATGATCTTCCCTCTAAGTATATTTTGCCAGCAGGCGGAAATCATATGGAAACATCACTTTTGTTTCCATATTGGATGTTATCTCAAATACGATATGTTTTTCGTCTTTTTCGATCATTTCCCACTCACGTTTTCTTACGATCCCATGTCTTGGCATCTGTGTTTCCAGATCATCTCCGATCAGGGCTTTGTCATCTCTTAGTCCACCACAGATTGGAAATAATATTGGTGCCTGCCCACTCCAATACGTTGCATCACCTTGCCAGAGATATTCAATTCCCTGAGAATCTTCAATGGAACATATTGTTCCACCTTTTGTAGTAAATGTTACTGTAAGTTGTTCATTATTTAAAATATATTCCATTTGATATTTTACCTACACTTCCAAACATTCCTCTGATTTATGCTTTTCCTACGCTTCCACAAACTTCATTTTACTCATGACGTATCTCTTACTTCTTCTCTTCCTACTGCACTATATTTCTTAGGATCGATCGTATCTGGATTTTCTGCTAGATATTTGTTTAATCCATTTGTAAATGCAATTCGAAGATCTGTTGCATAGTTTACTTTGCAGATTCCACGTTTGATGCATTCTTCCACTGCTTCATCTGGCACTCCGCTTGTTCCGTGAAGTACTAGCGGAATGTCTACAACTTCTCTAATCTGGCTTAAGATATCAAGCTGAAGTTTTGGTTCTCCTTTGTATACACCATGTGCTGTTCCAATTCCGACTGCAAGAGAATCAACGCCTGTTCTTTCTACAAATTCTTTTGCTTCCTGTGGATCTGTATATGGATTATCATCTCCACCATCAAGATCATCTTCTTTTCCACCAACTTTCCAAGTTCTGCTTCTACTGGAACTTTTCCAGGATGGCATGCATCTGCAACTGCTTTGCTGACTGCAATGTTATCTTCAAATGATTCATGAGATCCATCAATCATGATAGATGTATATCCTGTTCTGTATGCCTGCATTGCAAGTTCAAAACTATTTCCATGATCTAAATGCATAACAACTGGAACTTTGTTCTTTTGCTGCAGCTTCCACATTTGCAAGATAATAATCAAGGCCTGCATTATTTTACTGTAGATGGTGTTGTCTGCATGATAACTGGTGAATTTAATTCTTCTGCTGCTGCTAAACTGCCTGTACCATTTCCATATTTTCTACATTAAATGCACCCACAGCGTATCCGCCTTCTTGTGCTTTTAACAGTAATTCTTTTGATGTTACTAACATAACCATGTCCTTTCTATGCTAATTTTATGATCTCAACATTCTTAATGATCTCATCTCTGTCCTTTGGATCAAATCTTCCTGTATGCGGAGATAATGCATTTGCTGATGCTACAGAAACCGCATATTTTAATGCTGCTTCCGGTTCCATTTTCTTCTCCAGTGCGACTGCAAATGCTCCTACCATGGAATCTCCACATCCAACTGTATTGGCAATTTCAATCTTTGGTGGTTTGCCCTGATAAATACCTTTTTCGCAAACTAACAATGCTCCATCTCCGCCAAGTGAGATAACGACATAAGGAATTTCCTTTTCTTTGTAAATTCTTTTTGCGTATGTAATAACTTCATCTTTACTTTGAATCTTTGTATGGAATAATAATTCAATCTCATCTTCATTTGGTTTCACCATTGTCGGCTGCTTTCCAGTCCTTTTTCAAGGTATTCGCCACTTGTATCTAAAATGACCTGTTTGCCCTGATCTTTGATCACTTTGATCAGTTTCTGGTAAATATCTTTGCCCATGCCTTTTGGAGCACTTCCAGAGATTGTTACAACATCACTGTCTTTTATGATTTCTGGAATTTGTTTAGGAAGTCTGCTTCTTCTTCTTTTGTGACATTGCATCCGCCTTCTAAATATTCAGTTGATCCATATCCTGGATCTAAAATATTAATACAGCTTCTTGTTTCTCCCTGGATATGCCCAAATTCATGGTTGATTCCATCTGCGTCCAGAAGTGATTCCAGATATTGTCCATTAAATCCGCCAACCAGGCCAGTTGCCTTTGAGTCAACGCCACAGAGTTTAATAACTCTTGCGACATTTAATCCTTTTCCTCCAGCACTGTTATCTGTTTTGGCGACACGCATAACAGTACCATTTTCAATTTTTTTCTGTCATATGATAAGCTTTGTCAATGGATGCATTTAATGTTACTGTCGTGATCATATCATTTCCTCCATTGCTTCGATTACAGACTCTTAAAGAATTTGACACCTGCTGCTGCATCAGCTACAAGTCCATCAATATCTGTACCATCTTTAATCGCTCTCCATAAAGAAATACTCTTAGCACTAGATGAACTTTCCAGTACGAATGGTTCCATAATAAATGGTCCTTCATAACCGATATCTTTAATCGTTGCTGCGATTGCTTTCCAGTCAATGTTTGTTTTCTTTTCACCATTTGGGATCTTTCGGTTTGCCTCTCCGATATGGATGTATCCTAAATATCCTTTATCAGAAGCTGCTCTGATCGCATCTGGGATATAGTCTTCTTCAATATTCATATGGAATGTATCTAACAGAAGTTTGCAGTATGGATTGTTGACTTCTTCACAAATCGCGATTCCTTCTTCTGCTGTATTTGCAATATATTGTTCAAAACGGTTTACGATTTCAAGGCAAAGCACAACTTTCACTTCTTCTGCGTGTTTTGCAACTTCTTTAAGTCCTCTGATCGCATTGGCTCTGCGTTCCTTTTTCATTTCAATCGCATCGTCATCTGCTCCTGGACGTGTATTCCACAATCCATAAGGAATTCCGGAGAACAGTTTTGCTCCCATTTCTTTGCTTAAATCTAACATATGACATAAATGTTTGATTCCTGCTTTATGAGATTCCTCGTCAGAACTTGATACGTCTCTTTCTGGTCTTAAACCTGTTCCATTGATCGTAATAGAAAGTCCTGCATCTTCGATTTCTTTTCTAAGTGCTGCTCGTCCTTCTGTTGTTAATGGAACAAAATCTCCTGCTTTTAATTCGATCGTATCCATATTAGCCTTTTTTGTCAGCTCAATGATCTGGTGAATATCTAATGCTGGTGTTGTTCCACTCCAATATGCTGTCTGTAATCCTACATTATTCTGCATTTTGTTCTCCTTCTTTCTGTCTGTTAATACCTAATACTTATCAATACCTGAATCTGTTAATATCTAATTTGATGAATATCTATTCTAACTTGCATGGCGTTTTGCCATATCTTCGTTGCTTCCTTCTTTTTCCTCGCTCATCTCAAGGATGATCGTGTCAAATACTATTAAAAGCATCTGTTCAAACAGGCTTCCAAGCGGCTGTACGCTGACCTTGGATGTCGCAAATTTGGTTGCTGCTTCAATCTCGATATCTGGTGCGTGAATCTTTCCAAGTGTTGATTCTGGTGCAGAAGATATCACGATCAAGTCAACTCCCTGTTTCACTGCTGACTCAGCTGTCATGCATACACTTCCTGTCTCTCCTGAAGCAGAAGCCACGATCAGGAGGTCACCCTCCTGAACAGATGGCGTTGTTGTCTCGCCGACAACATAGGAACTTAATCCGATCTGCATCAAGCGCATTGCAAATGCTTTTAACATTAATCCTGAACGTCCTGTCCCATAGACGAAAATACGTTTATGTTCTTTGATCTTCTTGATCACTTCCTGAAGTTTCTCAGGAGCGATCGTTTTTGAAGATCTGTCTAATTCTTCGATGATCGTATTCATTCTCATAACGTATTTCCTCCTATCTGTCTTCTTCTGGATACAATAAGACTTTTCCATATCCTTTCGGATTAGCAATGATCTTCTTAAACATTTCTGGGCCTTCGCTTAAGTTTACCTGATGTGTTACCATACCGAGGACGTCAACTTTACCTGAACCGATGTATTCTACTGCATTTGTCCATTCTTTTCCTGGATATGGAGCAGAGATCGTACACCATGAACCGATGACATGTAATTCATTTCTCATGATACGTTCAAAGTAAAATCTAGGGATTGGTACATCTGCATATGGAATTCCCATGTAGACAACCTCTCCTCCTTTATGAGGTAAACCTAAAACTCTGGCTGCTGTAAATGGATTTCCTGCGGATTCGATCGCAAGGTCAACTCCATTTCCATATTTACGAATTTCATCATGGAAGTCGATATCTGTTGAATTGATCAGAACGTCAGCTCCAAATTCTTTTGCTAACTGTAACTGTGCATCGTCAATATCAATTGCAAATACTCTCTTTGCTCCGAAAGCTTTCGCCCATGCGATTGCCATCAGACCGATATTTCCACATCCGACAACAGCTACTTCGTATCCCATTTTGATACTTGTCTGATACAGACCATGAATCGCAACAGTCGCTGGTTCTACTAAAGCACCCTGTTCGTAACTCATGCTGTCTGCCATTTTTACAAAGTTGATTTCTGGGAGTTTGATGTATTCTGCGTAAGCTCCTGGTACATAAGCTCCAATTGTGTTTAAGTTTTCGCATCTGGATGGATGACCACTCTTACAGTATTCACATTCGTGGCATACCATGTTTGGGCATCCTACGACACGGTCTCCCGGTTTTAAATTCTTAACACCTTCTCCGACTTCAACAACCTCACCGCAAAATTCATGTCCCCATACATTTCCTGGTACATATGGTCCAAGGTTTCTGTATCTTGCAATATCGGAACCACAGATTCCGACTGCTTTTACCTTTACGATGACATCATCTGGTTTCTCGATGACTGGGTCGGGTGCATCTTCATATCTTAAATCCTGTACGTCATAAAATCTTAATGCTTTCATTGTTATTTCTCCTTATTTTAATGCTTCTCTCAGTGTTTTGATCTTCTCGGCAATATCGCCTTTGAATACATATCCTCCTGATACAAAAACATTAACTCCTGCTTCTTTACATTTTGCAATGTTTGTGTTGTCAATTCCTCCGTCAACTTCCAGATCGATATCTCGATCTCCGATCAGTTCACGAACGTTTTTGATCTTTGTAAGCAGTTCTTCATGGAATCCCGGTCCTGCTTCTCCAGGATTGATCGTCATTAAAAGGATCATATCGATTTTATCCAGCACATATTTTAATGTATCTTCATTGGTTGCTGGACTTAAAACTACTCCTGCTTTCACACCACGGCTTTGATCTTTTCAATACAGCTGTAAAGTCTTGTTGTTGATTCCTGATGAATTGTAATGATATCTGCTCCGGCATCAATGATCGTATCCAGCTTTCTTTCCGGCTTTTCAATCATCAAATGTACATCCAGAGGAATTGTTGTGAGTTCTTTTAACATTTTGATATGATCTGGACCAAATGCCATTTTCTCTACAAAATGTCCATCCATCACATCAACATGTAATAATTCGACATTATTTTCTTCTAATATTTTCAATTGTTGACTTAAATTTCCAATACCGGCGCCAAAAACTGATGGTGCTAGCTTCATAGTACGCATATAGCTTACCTCTTTTCTTCCCACTCTTCACTTTGTAATCTATCAGTTATATGTTATTATATGGATTTTTGACTGCTATGCTTCGCTGTCGATTAAGATCTTTCCTTTAACTGCTCCTCTTGTCTTGAACATTTCAAAACCTTCTGCAATTCTGGAAAGTGGTAATTTCTTGAAGATCAAGGCTTCCTCGCCTTTTAACTGACCTGTTGCGAAATAGTGTGCGACGCAATCCCATTCATGTCCTGGGAATGGTGCTGAATAAGATAACCATGATCCTGTCATTGTGAATTCTTTACGGTTCATGTTCTCCCATTCTTCTACTGTGAATGTTAACTCTTTGGTTGGTTTTCCAATATAGCAGATACCTGCTTTGTTTGCGGCAAGTTCATATGCCATTTTCATTGTGATGGTGCTTCCTGCTGTCTCGTAAATATAGTCAAATCCTTTTCCATCTGTCATTGCCATTGCTTTTTCCATGAAGCCTTCTTCTAATGTGTTGACTCCATCATAAGCTCCCATTTCTTTTGCAAGTTTGATTCTGTCATCATCGATGTCAAATACAACTGTCTTAGCAGCTCCAAAAATATTTGCCCACTGCATAACGAGTAATCCGATCGTTCCTCCACCAAGGATTGCTACTGTCTTACCGCCCTCATATGGCAAGCATTCAAGTCCATGTAATGCAACTGCTGCTGGTTCAAATAATGCCCCCTGCTCGAATGATACGCTGTCATCAAATGGAACTGCATTCTGTTCTGGAACACAAATATATTCTGCAAAACTTCCTGGCTGTCTTGTTCCGATAAAACTGTAATGTTTACATAATGCATAATCACCTTTCATGCAGTCTTCACATTTCATGCAAGGAACAAGTGGAGCGCCAGCTACACGCTGGCCTTTCTTTACCTTTGTAACTCCTTCTCCCACTTCTTCCACAACTCCGGAAAACTCATGACCAAGAATGATCGGATAAAAATGTGCACCGTCTCCATTTACTCGTGGAACGTCTGATCCACAAATTCCTGAATATTTTACTTTAACAAGTACTTCTCCTGCTTTCGGTACTGGAGTCTCTACTTCTTCGTATCTGATATCTTCTCTAGCATATAAAACTCCTGCTTTCATCTTATAACACCTTGTCCTTTCTTAAAACTTTTCTGTTCTTATTCTTCTGCGAGTTTCTGAAGTAAATCTGCAACTTTCTTTCTTGTAGCATCTTTACCGATTCCGGATACAAGACCAAACACACTTAAATGTGGTTTTTCCAATGGATTACGATAGTTTGCTGTTGTAAATACTACATCTACGTCTTTTTGTTTCATTGGAACTTCAGAGATCGTACCTTTCATCAGGCGGATTTTTACTCCTGCATTTTTTGCGATATCTTTGATTTCTTCCTGTGCAATTGTTGATGTTGCTACACCACTTCCACAAGCTACTAATACTTTAACTTCTTTTGCCATGATACTTATCTCCTTTTCTATCCTAATTGCTCAGTTAAATATGCTACTGTTTCTTCGTTTGAAAGTTCTTTACACTTTAACAGTACTTCTTTGTTATTTAAGAATTCCATCATTCTCTGAAGTACCTGTAAATGTTCGTTGGGATCTTTGATCGCCAGATTGAAGATCAGATCAGTTTCAACTTGTTCAGTGTCATCATCTAATCTTCGAAATACCACAGGGGATTCTAATTTTAACAGACAAATTGCGTTCTCTTTAATTCCAGATACTTTTGCATGTGGAATTGCTGTTGGGATTTCTGTTGGAAGTCCTGTTGGATAATCTTTTTCACGCTCTACACAAGCTTTTCCAAAATCTTCTCCTACGATTCCCGCTTTATGCAAGGCTTCTCCACACAGCGTGATCGCTTCTTCACTACTATTTGCTGTCCCCTGTATCACCAAATATTTTGTTGCCATTTTAGTTTCTCCTCTTATATCAAGTCTATCTATTATCCGATCATCATCATGATTCTATGGATGAATGATACGATTAAGTTACCTGGGTTCCATCCAAGTGGGATGCTGTTACTGTACCTGCAAGTGTACGTTTGTTACGGACATCATCTGTGTTGCTTCTGGAATGAACATATTAGCAAAGAACAGTGTTAAATACATCATAAGTGTCATACCGATCAATGATCTTACAAGATTTCCTTTACTGCTTAATACTACCATTGGTGTCATGTAGCATACTTCTGCTAATAAGCTTAATGGGAAGAATCTCATTCCTGGTACAAGGAATACTAATAATACTGTAACTGGAATCATGATAGCTGTACATGTGATACATGCTGGATCTCCAAGTCCAAGTGCGATATCCATTCCAATGTAGATGTCTGCATCTTCACCAACTTTTCTATGTGCGTATTCGCTTGCTGCCTGTCCTAATGGAGATAATCCTTCCATCATGATTGATACCATTCTTGGGATTAATACCATTGCTGCTGCAACTCCCATAGCCATTGTTACGATATCAGCTGGGCTCTGTTTTGTGATAACTCCTAAGAATACACCGGCGAAGATACCGATTACGGCTGGGTCACCGAAGATTCCTAATTTCTCACCGATCTTTGTCATGTCTACGTCTACTTTGTTAAGACCAGGAATTTTGTCAATGATCTTATTTAACAGGTAGCAGATTGGGTAAGCCCATGCTACGAAGCAAAGACATGTACATGTTGTTCCTTCAAGTCCGAAGAATTCCTGCCATGGTTTTGCAATCCACTGTCCGAAGAATAAAACTGCCATACCACAGGCAAATGCTACGATAAATCCGATAACTGCATTCTTTGTTAACGCATATGCTAAAGCACCTGGTACTAAGAAATGCATGAAGTTCCAAATATCTACGTTTAATACTTTTGTTACTTTTAATCTAACCAAGATCAAGTTTGCGATAATGATCGCTGGAATTACAAGTACTGCAAATGGTGTTGTCCAAGATGCTGCTCCTAATGCTGCAAATCCAATCTCTAATGTGTCATAACCAGATCCAAGATCTTTGTAATATTGCATGGCGGGTGTTACTGATGTGATCAACAAGTTAACTGCTAATACTAATCCCTGGAAACCGATACCTACTAACAGACCAGCTTTGATCGCTCTACCAATCTTCATTCCAAAGAAAATACCTAAGATCGCGATGACGAATGGTAATAATGTACTCGCCCCCATGTTAATAAATCCCTGAAAGAATTTTAATACTACTTCCATTTTTAACCTCCGTTTTCTTATCCATATTTTTCGTTTGTTCACGAGATTTCTTTGGCCAATTTGTTTATCTCTTGTTTACAATACATATAGTACCATGCACATTAGACAAAAAACAGTGAAAGGTTTTTCTCTTTTTCGGAAATTTTTTATTCTGGTACAATTTATTTCTATGGTGCAGAAATAAAATAAATCAGTTGAATTCATTTCCCATAATGAGAAATAAATTCAACTGATCTATATTTGCTTATCCTACAATGCTGTATTCATATTGTTCAATAATGCGTGCCATCTCTTCTCCGTCGACTGCCTCATGTAACTTCTTTCGATATTCTTCATCTTTGAGCATATTGACAAGATTAAAGAATGCTTTTAAGTAACTTCTATGATCAATTGCACTCAAACAACAGACAAACTCAATCGGATCAAGTTCTTCTACTCCAAACGGCACCGGATTCTTCAAACGGATCAAATGCATTCCAAGACGAATACTTCCTTCTTCCACTTTCGCATGAGGCATTGCAAATCCTGGTGACAATACGATGTATGGTCCGTATTCATTGACGCTTTCGATCATCGCATCAACATAGCGGTCTTCTATGTAACCTTGGTCTACCAGCTGCTCTGCAGATCTTCTGATCGCATCTTTCCAATCTGTACATTCTACGTCAACTTCAATATCGGATGCCCGTAGCAGATGATGTAAGGATGGAGATATGATATTCGCATCATTTTCCACTGACTGCTTAAAATAATTCCTTACGACTTTACGCAGTTCTTTCATTACGACTCTTGCTTGATCTTTTGGCTCCACCAGTTCGTTGATCACAGGTGTGATCTCTTCAAGCAATTCTGATGCATTTAATTTATCATCTTCTGTTCCATCTGGAATGTTACGGCTATTTCTTAATGCATCAATTCGGTTTCCTACACGGATATAATCAGCATCATTGAATGCCGCAGAAACTACAACATACTCCAATGGGCAACTCTCAAGCGGCACTGTGGATATGACAAAATCTGCTGCATTCGGTTTGATATTGATTGCTTCGTGGGCAGAAATCACATCAACTACTCTGAATTTGAAATGTCGTTTTAATTTCTCTAATAACAAGATGGATGTACCAATTCCTGCATGACAGGCAACAATGACTCTGAAAGATACTTCCTTGTTCTTCTTACGTTCTATCGCCGCACAGACATGAATCGCAATATATTTTACTTCAATTTCTGTAAGTTTTCGTTCCGTAAACTTATAGATAACTGGCATCTGATCAATCACAACATCTAACACATCTTGATTATCTTCCAGAACTTCATCAATGATATCTGCTTCTGGATAATCCATCGGTGGTGCTGAAAAAATTGATTCCAAATGATTGGAGAGATTCTCAAAGAAATCATAATCTACATTCAGGTTAATTCCAAGTTCTGTGGAAACTGTGGAAATATACTGTCTGGTGATCATCTGGATGATCATTGTATTTTTATTAAATGTTCATTGTTCTTAAATCTGACTTCATCCAAAAAGTAACTGAATTCTTGATATCATCATCACTGATAACAACATCACAATACTGTGAAACATATTTTAAGATATCCATTGAAAACATATAATTATCGCTGTTGATCTCTGGCTGTGGTTCCAAAAACTCTCCAAGCTTATTCCTGTTAATGAGAATTCTTAAATATAGCAAAATCTCCCTAAATGAATTGTCTGGAAGGAACTTCTTATAGCATCGTTCTTGTTCTGCTATGATTTTCTGAATAATATTAATATCTCCAGACTGTACATGAACATGTTCTGAGATAATATTCTTATGATTATCATAAGTTCTTAATGTCGGGCGTAATAATTCAAACAGAAACTTTCTCTTGTCACTTTCCAATCCATCAATACGCAATCCTTTGTTTGCATGAGATATGACTTCAAGATTTCCCTGGCGTATAAACTTTTTATTTCTTTTAGATCATTGATCACTGTTGCTCTACTTACCATTAGTCTGTCAGCAATATCTGCTAAAGTAATATAGTCTGCAGAATTAACTATGATGCTGATGCAACCTTTTTTTCGCTCTTCTTTTGATAGCTTGTAGTTATAAAAATTACCTTCTAACAATAAAGATAATGATTCCTTAAAATCTTTCGGAATAGAAACTATACCCCCGCCCGGTTTTATATCAATTTTTGCTTTTTATTCTTGTCCAAAATTTCATTAATTTCTTTTAAATCATTTCGAATCGTCTTCTGTGAAACTTGGAAATATTCCGCAAATCCTGAAACTGTGATCTCATCTTTTTCCTTGCTTAACAACTGTACAATCTTTGTACTACGCTGATTCATCTTTATGTGCCTCCTGTCATAGTCTATCCTGTCAAACGTCTCTGTTTTGTAGTTTATATGACTTTTATTTTTTTTGCAAGTACAATTTTATAGAAAGTTTTCATTATAACTTAATGTAAATTTTAAAAAATTTTGTGCATTTTTACTCAATTGTCGATCTTTTCTCATTGCAAGACAAGTTTCTCTTTTCAATGTCATTTCTGGCATTTCAAGGATTTTTAAACCTTTCTTCATCGGTGTCCCATTCTGTGCGATAAATGCCCAACCCAATCCACAGGCTACAAAATTCTGAATCTCTTCGGACGAAGTACGGTAATGTATATCCGGTGTAATCTCCTGCTCTTTAAAAAATTCATTAATCTCCCGGTCCATTGCCGAGCCTTCTGTATAAGAAATTCCCGGCTTACTCATAAGATCCTCTGGATGCAACTGTTTCATCTTGCCCAGTACATCTTTTTGATTCACAACAAGCTTGATCGGATATTCCATCAGTGTAATCATTTTGATATCCGGATCTTCTTTTTCTCCAATCGAACAAAAGCCAAAATCTATTTTATCTTCTTTCAGATCCCTCAAAATAACCGAATGTACGCTGCAGCATAGGATTCAATATTTATTTTCTTGTCTTTTATTTTGTTTGAAGAACTT
>ENA-OQDF01000045-OQDF01000045.1-human-gut-metagenome-genome-assembly--contig:-NODE-45-length-36104-cov-6.499486_pt1 | contig 36104 bp, 35 predicted proteins | sample MGYA00242769_ERZ504597 | MGnify/ENA primary metagenome ERZ504597 (study PRJEB26092, sample SAMD00036305) | human gut metagenome | host: Homo sapiens | study: EMG produced TPA metagenomics assembly of...
GCCAGATGCCGACGCCGCCGCCGAACGAGCGGATGGCGTCGCCCGCCGCGATGCACAGCAGGGCCAGCAGAATCGACATGTCGATGCCGATGCGGCGTGCAAGGAACGTGACCAGCGGGCTGACCGCGGCGAAGGCGATCAGCGGAATCGCCGTCAATACGCCCTGCACGCCCTCACCCCACGCAAGGTCGGTTCCCATTTGGGCGAGGACCGGCCCGACGGCGGCGATGGCGGGCCGCAGATTCAGCGATACGAGGAAGATCAAAGCCACCCACAATCCGGTGGAGGACCGGTCGTACGCCAGCATGTTTCGTTTTGAATTCATTCCGTTCCCATTCCCGCTTCCACTTCCGTTTACCGCCGTTCCAACGGGACGTGCCGCGCCTAGATTTTCCCTATCAATCTTCAAGCTCATTGAGCGCATCGAAGCAATCGTTGATGCCTTCGATACGCGCGTGCACCTCGTCTTCGGTATCGACGAGGCATTTTCCGACTTCGTCCACCATCAGGGCGATCAGGGCGAACGCCGCGGTGAAGCTCGTCAGCACGTGGGAGTTCAGCACCACTTTGAAGAAGGCGACGTTACGGCCGATGACGGCGTTGCGCGCCGAAATGTCGCCAATCACCACCACGGTCAGGCCGCGCTCAAGCATCACGTCGATGAGCCGCGAGAAGAAGGGAAGACGCCGGCCCACGCCGATGATGACGATTACGTCGCCTGCCGCATAATCAACCAGATCTTCGGCTATGGACTGGCCTGGATTCGGCAGAATATCAACGTTTCCGCGTAGCCGCATCAGCTGTTCGCGCATGTGCAGCGCCACGGGATAGCTGCTGCGGTACCCGACCACCGCCACATGCGGGGCCGTGGCCATGGCTTGGCATGCGGATGACAGTTGCGCGCGGTCGATGCCTTCAAACGTGCGTTTCAGGCTTTCCTCGTCACGGCGCAGATGGTCGGCGACCAAATCGTCGCACTGGGTGTGCCGTGAAAGCTCCGGAGAGCCAGGACGATGGACGCGACGCACGTCACGTCTGAATTCGCCCGCGTTCGCATAGCCGAGCTTGCGATACAGGCGGCTGAGCGTCGGCTGCGAGATGCCGCTCAACTGCGACAATTCCACGGAATTGCAGACCAGCACGTCGGTCAGATGACCCAGAATGAACTGCGCGGCCTCACGTTCCGTCGCAGTCAGCGAATCGAAGGATTCCCGGATGCGCGCCACCAAGCCGAGGTCCGCGGCAGCATTGCCTTCCTCGTCCATGGCGTCCTTCGAAGCCCCATATTGTCTGAAAGCATAATTCCAGAAGTCACGCTCATCGCCCTTCCCTGCAGTACATTCTCACGCGGCGCATCCGCTCTCCTGACGATGCTACCCCTTGCTTTCCGGGTTTCACCAGGTTTGGCCGCCGACAACTGTCACGACGAATGAAGAATTTCAGATGCCGTAAGCACTGAAATGCATCCATCACAGGCAGTGGCGGCGCCTCTTGGCAACGCGACCCACCATCAGGAGATGACCGACCATGGCAAAAACAGATTACCCCACACAATCAACATCGCATATCGGGCGGATTCGGCATAGAAGAAACGGTGCCAAACCAGCGAAATGGGCGACTAACGCGGCAACAAAATCCCCGACTGTTGCGAACACTGTTGAACCGGCATCGCGCCCGGCCGAATGCGAGGCGAACGCGGTGCGCAAGATCGTACGGCTGGTGGCACGCACCGGCTGCCGCACGCATATTCTGCACGTGTCCAGCGGTCTGAGCGTGGACGTGCTGCGGCGGGCGAAGGCCGAAGGACTGCCGGTCAGCGCGGAGACCTGTCCGCATTACCTCACGTTGGATTGCGACCATATTCCCGACAACGCCACCGCGGTCAAATGCTGTCCGCCGATTCGTGATCTGCATGAGCAGGACGCGCTATGGGCGGGGCTTGCCGACGGCACGTTGGATGGTGTCGTCACCGATCATTCCCCGGCCAGCGCGGATATGAAAGCCGGCACGCTCGCCACCGCGTGGGGTGGCGTTTCCAGTCTGCAGGTCGGATTCCGCGCGGTGTTGACGGGTGCGATGCGGCGCGGCTTGAGTTTGGCCGACGTCGTGCGGTGGATGTCGTGCAACACCGCACGGCTTGTGGGACTTGACGATCGTGGCGATATAACGCCGGCATTGCGGGCCGATTTGGCGATTATTCGCCCGTACGAACGGTTTGTTGTGGATGCTACCGCTTTGGAAAGCCGCAATCCGATCTGCGCCTGCGATGGCATGACGCTTAACGGCGTCGTCACGCGCACGTTTGTAGCGGGGCGGGACGCGCTCTCCGGAGTGCGGGAGGGGAATCTTATCGTTCGTCCGTGAATCGGAATCCATAAATCGACCATTCAACAAAAATCCCCAACCCGCCGACGGCCGGATGTCATTCGATGTCGGCAGATTGGGGACGGACGAGAATCAGTCTCAGCCAGGTAGGCGGCCGGGTTCTGGGCGAACTTGTCGGCGCAACCGGGGTTGCAGAAGTAGTAGGTGACGCCGCCGTATTCGCGGGTCGCGGCCGCGGTGGCCGGATCGACGCTCATGCCGCAAACCGGGTCCTTCGCAACGTTCGCCGCGGAATCGCCCATATTCGAAGCCATGCCGTGGCCGTCATGACCGCCGCAGCAGTGTCCGGCGCCCATCGCGCCCATGTTCTCGGCTTCCTTCTTGGCCTTGTGATCGCTGAACAGTCCCATGATCGTTCCTTTCCGACTGTGCTGGTTGCCATTATTTTTGCTCGGATCGGGCTTGCGTACCCGATACGTCTTGTTTTTCGCCGCCTCCGCGTCCGGATCGAACAGGCGCAGCCGGCTTGCGTTCGTCACCACGCACAACGACGAGAACGCCATCGCGGCGCCGGCGATCATCGGATTCAGCAGCGTTCCGGTGAACGGATACAGCACGCCGGCCGCGATCGCGATGCCGATGCTGTTGTAGCCGAGCGCGAATCCGAGGTTCTGCGCGATGTTGCGCATGGCGGCATGCGTCAGGTCGAGCGCGTGCACGAGTCCCATGAGCGATCCGCCCATCAGTGTCACGTCGGCGGATTGGATGGCCACGTCGGTGCCGGTGCCGATGGCGAAACCGACGTCGGCTCGGGCGAGGGCGGGCGCGTCGTTGATGCCGTCGCCGACCATCGCCACCGTATAGCCTTGCGATTGGAGTTTTGCGATTTCGTCGGCCTTGCGTTCCGGCCGCACGCCGGCGATCACATGACGTTCGTCGATACCGACCTGGCTTGCGATGGCGCGTGCGGTGGTCGGATTGTCTCCCGTGAGCATGACGGCTTCGACGCCACGTTTGCGGAGCAGTTCGATGGCTTGGCGCGAGTCGGCTTTCGGCACGTCGGCGACGGCGACGATGCCGGCGAGATGGCCGTCGATGGCCGCTAGGATCGGCGTTTTGCTTGCTGCGACAGGAGTTCCATGTCGGCGATGATGGCGTCGAGGTTCGTATCGTGGATGGTCTCGGAGGCAATTTCGGAGGTATCGGACGTAATGTCGGGCATGTCGACGTCAAGGTCGTCGATCAGGTCGGTGTTGCCGACGGCGACGGTGTGCGGCAGACCGCGGAAGGTGACACGCGCGGTGACGCCACGGCCGGCAATCGCCTGAAAATCGGTGGTTTGCGCGAGTTCCGCAACGTCCGCGACGTCGGCTTTTTCCGCAGCTGCGGCAACGATCGCAGCAGCGAGCGGATGCTCGGAATCACGTTCGGCGGCGGCGACGATCGTCAGGAAATCATCGGCCTGCCGACGCCACTTGCCGAACGGCAGCACGTCGGTGAAGGTGGGCTTGCCTGTGGTGATCGTGCCGGTTTTGTCCAGCACGACGGCGTTGACTTTACCGCATGTTTCCAACGCTTCGGCGGAACGGACCAGCACCCCCATGCGAGCCGCGCGGCCAGTCGAGACCGTCACCGACAACGGAGTCGCCAGTCCGAGCGCGCACGGGCAGGCGATCAGCAGCACCGATACCGCGGCGACCAGCGCGTGCGTGACACGCGGGTCGGGGCCGAACGCGAACCACAGCGCGCACGACCATACGGCGATGAGTACCACGGCCGGCACGAAAACGCCGGAGATACGGTCCGCCAATCGTTGCACGGGGGCTTTCGAGCTTTGTGCGGCGGCCACCATGCCGATGATCTGCGCGAGCACGGTGTCCTTGCCGACTTTCGTGGCGCGGTACCGCAGCGAGCCACCACCGTTGATGGTGGCACCCGTCACTTCGCTGCCCTCGGTTTTGGCGACCGGCATGGCTTCGCCGGTGATCATCGACTCATCCACGGTGGAGGTGCCGGATATGACGATGCCGTCGACCGGCAGCTGCTCGCCGGGGCGGATGGCGATGATGTCGCGACGCGCACGTCATCGATGGCGATGCTGGTTTCCTTGCCGTCGCGCACCACGCGCGCGGTTTTCGGCTGCAGGCTCGCCAGCGCGCGCATGGCTTCGCCGGTGCCTTTGCGGGCGTGCGCTTCGAGCAGCTGGCCGACAAGCATAAGCGTGACGACCACACCGACCGCTTCGAAATACGGTTCGCGCGCGTTCTCGGGCAGGACGTTCGGTGCGAAGGTGACCACGCAGGAGTAGGCGAATGCGGCCAGCGCACCAAGGCTGACGAGCGCGTTCATCTCCGGCGAGCGGTGGGCGATCGCGGCGAAACCGCTGCGGAAAATCGGCAATGCCGCATAGCGACAATCGGCAGCATCAGCAGGAATTGCAGCCAGTTCGGCATCGGATACAGCATGAGCATGGTGGAGCCGAATACCGGAATCGTGCAGACGGCCGCCACGATAAGACGGGTGATGAGGGCGCGAATTTCCGATTCCGATCCGCGCGATTTGCCCGAATCACCGAACCGGACGTTTGGACGGCGCCTTTTTGCGCGCATTGCACGCCTGTTTCCGCGGAACCGGATGCGTGGGCACCGTCAGCAGTCGCGCGAATGTCCGAATCGCCGGAATCGGACATACTGGCGCCGACGGAACCAACCGCGGAACCGGCGGCGGCACCGACACTTGCATGCTTTCCCGGCAGTATGCGCAACGTGCGTGCAGCATGTTCATGCCGCATACGAAGGGATACTCGCCCGGCTGGTCGGATGAAGCGTCAGCGTGGTCGTGCGGAAGGCGGGCAACGCAAGATCGACCCCGAAATCGGAGAACACGACATGCGACGAGCATTCGCCGTCTTCCTTGCGATCGAAGATCAGCCGTAGCGGCACGCCGGCTTCGGCTTCGATGACGGCCGGGCTGTACCCGCCTTTGACTTCGACGACCGCTTCCTGCACGCCGTCGCGCAACGGCGCACGATACGCTTTGCGCGGTGCGAAGAAGAACCACAGCACGCCCGCAGTAACGAGCAGCGCCATAATAAGCGCGATTGCGATGTGCATATTCCAGCCGCCTTCCGTCCGTAATTGGCTTTCGATTTCAGCAAACACCATCACAATATACCCCTATAGGGTATATTGCAAGAAGGACGAGCAAACTTCAGCCGTAGATAAAATTTTCAGCGCAGCGAGGAGGACGATATGAACGCCACACAGCATGGTACGCAAGCGACCAGAAGAGGATCATCGCACGATTGAATCGCATCGAAGGCAGGTGCGCGGCATTCGGCAGATGACGGAAAACGGCGAATACTGCATCGACATTCTGACGCAGATTTCCGCAGCGGACAGCGCGCTGAAGTCGGTGGCGCTACTGCTGCTCGACGACCATCTGCACCATTGCGTCGCCAAAGCCGCGGCGGAGGGCGGTACCGTCGCCGACGAAAAGCTGGCGGAAGTCAGCGCCGCCATCGCACGCCTTGCCAAATAATCGGAACAGATCCGCCATAAAAAACTGCCGACGGAAGACACATGCACCCGTCGGCAGTTTGAAAAAAGAATTACGGTTACAGGTCGAGGAAGTGGTCGAGGCCGACAGTCAGACCCGGGTAGGTTCCGGTGGAGACCTTGCGCACGGCCAGCAGCACGCCCGGCATGAAGGAGATGCGGTCGAAGCTGTCGGCGCGGATGGTCAGCTGTTCGCCGGAGTTGCCGAACAGCACCTCCTCGTGGGCGTTGAGGCCGCGAAGACGCACGGCGTGCACGTGGATGCCGTCCACCACCTGGCCGCGGGAGCCGCCGTCGGTTTCGGTGGCGTCCGGAACCGGGCCGAGACCGGCCGCCTTGCGCGCTTCGGCGATGCCCTGCGCAGTGTGGAAAGCGGTGCCGGACGGAGCGTCCACCTTGGTCGGGTGGTGCAGTTCGATGACTTCCGCGGATTCGAAATACGGCGCCGCGACCTTTGCGAAATGGTCGGCGAGCACCGCGGAAATGGCGAAGTTCGGCGCGATGAACACGCTCTGGCCCTCACGCGGAGCTGCTGCGAGCGCGGCACGCACCTGGTCGAGCTTCTCTTCGGTCCAGCCGGTGGTGCCGACCACCACGTCGACGCCTGCTTGACGAGGGCGAGCACATTGCCCAGCGACACGCTCGGCACGGTGAACTCCACCACGACGTCGGTGTTTTCGGGGGTGATGGCGGCCAGGTCGTCGCCTGCGTCGAGCGCGAGCGCGAGTTCGGTGTCGGCGGCGGCATTGACGGCGTCGACACATGCGAGCCCATACGGCCCTTGGCGCCGACTACGGAAACCTTGATCATTGCAGCTCCTTGATGTTTTCGCGGACGCGCATGTTGCGCATGTCGTACGTTTGCCGTGCGCATGTGTTCGAAATCGCGTATCCGCGTCCATAACGTGTTCCACTTATGAATCTAAAGAGACGCTTCGACGCGGAGGCAGGCGGCTATGACGCTTGACGATCGAACGTCGGTCAGCCGCGGCGGCGCACCAGCACCCAGCCGAACAGCGCGAACGGAATCGAACAGCCCACGAACACGGCGGGCAGGCTCAATCCCGCGCTTGGATTGAAATGGTCGAGCACGATGCCGGTGATCATGGAGCCGAACGACGCGCCCATCGTGCCGGCGGTGCTCACCCAGGACAGGCCTTCGGTGAGCGATTCCTCGGGCACGGTCTCCTTGACGACGAGGTTGCCGGAGGCGAACACCGGCGAAATGGTCAGACCGGTGAGGATCTCCACCAGTCCCATCACGATCAGGTTGCCCTGCACAGGTGGATCACCACAAAGCCGACGGTCATCAACGCGAGGAACATGATCATGTGACGCCAACGGGAGCCTTTGAGCTCGCGCGAGCCGAAGACCAGCGCGCCCATGCAGGAGCCGACGGCCAGCATGGCCAGCTGCACGCCCAGCACGGAGTCGAGGTGCAGCGATTTCATGACGGCGGTCATGGACGTGTCAAACGCGGTGAACGCCATGTTGAACACGATGAACACGGCGAGAAGCGGCAGCACACCCGCATAGGTGAGCACATTGCGCTTGTTGCGGTCGCGATCGCCCGTCTTGAGCCGATCCAAATCGAAACGGTCCGCGGAAACCGCGGCACCAGCGGCACCGCCGGCCGCCAATCGCACGTCAGCATCGTCCGTATCGGCCGCGACGACCGTGATTTCGCGCAATACCGGCGGTTGAGTGTCACGCAATGCGAAGAACACGGCACCGCCGAACGCGCAGGCGAGGGTCGGCACGAACAGCTGTGATACGGGATGCACGGACGCGGCCAGGAAAGCCGCCAGAATCGGCCCGAAGATGAACACGATCTCGTCGATGGCGGATTCGAGCGCATACGCGGTGTTGAGCAGGTCCTCCTTGTCGGCGCGGTCGAGCACGTACGCCCAACGGGTGCGCACAAGCGCGCCGAACGAGAACTGCGTCATGCCCATGACCACGGCAAGCACGAACAGCAGCGGAATCGGCACGCGCATCAGCGCGGCGAACGCGAAGCCCAGCATGACGATGATCTGCACCGTCAGGATCACCGGACCGACCTTGCGCTGGCCGAACCGGTCGAACAGGCGCGCGTACAGCGGCGTGACCGCGGCGGTGGCGAGCACGTACGCGGCGCTCATCACGCCGGCGATCGTCCAATTGTCGTACATGTGGTTGAGCGCGAGCACGATACCGAGGCCCATCATGGACATCGGCAGTCGCGCGATGGCTCCGGACACGCAGAACGCTTCGTGCCGGGAATGCGGAAAAGCTGCGCGTATGGCGATTGCGTTTTCTGCGATTCGTGCGGTTCGTGCGATTGCGATTGCGGTTTCGCGCCCGTCACGCCGTCACCTTTCCCCGGTAGATGAACATGTCGTCGAACAGTGGCGGCACTTCGCCGTCGGCACTGCCGCCGAGCCGGGCGACCGTCTCGCTTGCCGTGCGGTGCGCGATGCAGTCCAACCCCTTGTGGTCGTAGAAGCTCACGTCGCAGTCGGAATCGGTGTGCAGGTAGAACGCGGGCACGTCCCATGCGGCGAAATGCTCCTGCATGCGTCTCCAAAGCCGCCCGCCCACACCGTGGCCGCGCACGTCGGGGTTGACGATGAACAGTTCCAGCTCGCCCATGGTGGTTTCGTTGGCGCGCCCTTCGCGTTCCAGATCGAGTTCCACCGAGAAGCCGGATTCAGCGCCGCCATATGCTTGGCGGCCTCCGGATCGCGTCGATGCGGCGTTCCAAGGCCTCATTTCCTCGCCGACTTCGATTTCGTCGAGCTGCGGCGCCTCGCCGGCGACGCGGATGAACGTGACGCCCGCGAGTGTGCCGTCGGCGGCGAACGCGCCGTTGGCGAACGTGGTCGGCAGCAGGTAGTGCAGCACGAAATATCGGGAGATCAGCCGCGACATGTCCGCGCCGACCTTGTCCACATCCTGCGGCCAGGTACGGTCGAACAGGTCGACCACCGCGTCCAGATCGCCCCAGCCGATGGGACGGAAGACGATTGCCGATGCGTTGTTTGTTCCGGCACCCATGCCGCGTTCGGGATTGCGGTTGCGCTGTTCGCAGCCATATCAAACACTCCTTAACTGTCGTTGCGTCCGGCATGTGCGCCCGCCCACACATGCTGCACGAGGGTAGCGGCGTTCCTCCACAACGCTGCCTGCATAGCGGTTTCTCCCGCAGGCAGGCCGGAAAGCGCCGCTCCCCCGCTTTCTTCGGTCAAGGAGCCATTGCGCACCGGCACTAGTCGTTGTCGGATTGCTGCGGAATTCCGTAGCTCAACTCGGCAAGGATCTCTTCTTCTGTTTTGTCGAGGGCGTCAAGCTCCCGATCGGCCTCGTGAGGCTCACTCACATAGTAGAGACAGGCGTCGATTGCATCCAACGGCACCCCTTCCATCGCCGCGAGCAGCAGGCGGTACAGGTCGAGCTGTGCGAGCTTCTCCTTGATTTCGTCCGGTTTGCGTGGTTTTACGCCGGTTTTCCAATCGACCACGGTGTAGCGTTTCATCTCGTCCGTTTCGTCGAGACCGCCGAAGAACACCGCGTCGAGTTTGCCGTTGACGATGGTGCCGAGCTGGGACATGTCGACGACGAGCTGGCGTTCCGCCCATGCTGGACGTCGTTTTGCCCACGGCGAAGCGACGAGACGACGCTGCCAAGCGGCCAGTTTCCGTTCGTCTCGCAATTGGGCGTCCTGCGATGGTGCGTCCTGCGATTGCACGCCGCCGTTGTCCGCGTCGACTTGCGTATCACCTATCAATGCGATCAGTTCCGCACGCGACTGCGCGGCCATACCGGCAGCACCTTCCGTACCACCGATGCCGTCGACGTCCGCATCCGCCATGATGAAACGCTCAGCCATGCGTGGAACCGCGTGCCGAGCTGTGCCGCCGGCGAGGCGACGTGCGGAATCGGACGGACCAGACCACGCCAGTAGCGCGGGAGTCACGCTCGCCCATGGACCGGCGCGCGCTTGCAGCGAGGTGACGTTTTGGCGGCCGGCAGCAAGGATACGTTCGCCTTTGGCACGCACGGCCTCGTCGAAGGCGTCCTGCGATTCGCCTGCGTCAGCCGCGTCCGGTTCCGGCATGAGATGTTCGTCGGCGACGAGCAGTTTGGCGAGACGCAGCAGTGAGTTTCCGGTTTCCGGCGATGGCGTGGCGGATTCATCGGCAACGTCGCCCTGCGTTCCCGTGGATTCAGCGATATTCGGTTCGTCGGATTCGACGGCACGTACCTGTTCGGCCGCGGCACGCAGCTTGTCGGCGACATCGGCGCTCAGATCGCACGGCCAAGGCAAAGTATGGTCGTCCGAGACCGGTTCGAGCGGCGTGTTCCACGCATCGCCCACCACGCATTCTCGAAATCGCGGGCGTGTTCGCCTACGAAATAGCCGTCGGGCAGGTCAAGTCCCAGCGTGTGCGGGGAGCCGTCCACATCGTCGGACAGGTTGTCCGGTTCGCGTACCGCGGTGACGATTCCGTTCATCGAATCGCGCGTCTCCAGCCAGAAATTCGACGGCGCGGCGCTTTTCTTTCCCTCCGCCAGGCGGGAGTCGCGGCTCGTCTCGTTGCATCCGCTGTATACGAGCAGCGCCTCGTAGCGGGCGCGCGTCAACGCCACGTAGGCGAGACGGCGTTCGTCGGCGTGCAGTCGGCGGCCGTATTCCTCCTGTTGCGTCAGGTACAGGCTTGCCGGATCCATTCCTTCCATATCGTCGACGGCCATGGTTCGCAAGGTGCCGAACACCTCGTCGTCGATCACTTCCGCATCGTCCAATCCGTCGAGCGATTCCACGGGATTGCCCCCGATGGGCGCGTCGTGCGGGAATCGTGGCAGGATATCCGCGTCGGCGCGCACCGGAACCGGCACCGCGGACGGGTCTTCCAGCCAAGTGTGGGCTTTTTCGAAGTATTCCGGCGGCTCCCATACGCCGTCGCGCCGACCGCCCGGATGGTCTTCGTCCGTTTTGACGCTCAGGCGGTCGCCTTGACTGGACGGGAAGGTGCCGTCGCGCATGCCGACCACGGCCACGGCGTCCCATTCCAGGCCTTTCGACTGGTGCACGGTCATGAGCACCACATCGACGGGGGTATCTGGTGCGGTGGCGTTGTCGTCGGACGCGTCACGCAGCGAATCCACCCACGAGATGAACGCGCGCAGGCTTGGCGTGCCCTGCGCGGCGATTTCCTGCAAGTAGGTGTCCACCAGAGACAGCATCGCGTCGAGTGACGAAGCGGCATGCGATGTGACACGATTGCCGGCATCCAGATGCCGCATCCGTTCGGCGAGCAGCAGGTCGATGTCCAGTCCGAGCGCGGTGATGGCCGTGCGTACCACTTCCGGCAACGGATGGCCGGCCGTGCGCTGCACCTGTTGGATGACGCGACCGGCGTGGATGACGCTCGCGCTCCCGTACGGCTCAATACGCCGTCGACGAAGTGCCGCAGATCGCCGCGCAGCAGCACGTCGATCAGGAAGACGGCGTTGGGCACTTGGTCGCGGTAGGCGCGCACGGTGGCGCGGATGTCGGCGTCGGACGGATTCGCATCCGCCTCCACGATGCCGGCCGACACGAGCGCGCGGTAGCGTTGCGCGGTGTTGAGCCGTTCGGCGATGCCGGCGAGCGCCTGCAGATCGTCGGCGGACAGACCGAATCGTGGCGTGGCGAGCAGCCGCATGAGCGCGGCGCTGTCGGTGTGGTCGCATACGACGTGCAGCAGGGCGAGGATGTCTTTGATTTCGGGACGTTCCAGGAGTGCGGCCTGGCCGACGACGAGTGTGGTGAGGCCGGCTTGTTCCAGTGCGTCCTCGTAGGCTGGCATCTGCGTTTTGGAGCGGAACAGGAGCGCCACGTGCGGACGGTTGTCTTTGGCTCCGTCGGCGAGCTCGTTTTCGGTTGGCGTGTGCAGTGCGATCGCTTGTTTGGCGAAGCGTACGATGGCGTCGATTTCCTGGCCGAATGTGGCGTAGCCGAGCACGCCGAGCGTACCTTCGGGGGCATTGTCGATGTTGGCGAGCGGGGGCACGTCCACTTCGCGCATAAGCGAGCTGCCGCGACGTCTGGCGGGCAGGCGCAATGGTTTCGTCAGATTGTTGGCCGCTTCGAGCACCATGCGCGAGTTACGTCGGGTGACGGTCAGCGTGTAGGGCTTGTCGGTGGCGTCGTGGCCGAAGTCGTGTTGCAGCATGCGGAATGCGCCTGGGCTGGCTCCTCGCCATGCGTAGATCGATTGGAAGGGGTCGCCGACGGCGTTCACCGCGCTGCGATGGGTGGAATCGGCGTGGAACAGTGCGGTCAGGAGGGCCGCCTGCGTGGTGGAGGTGTCTTGGTATTCGTCAAGCAGCACGTGCGTGTAGCGTTTGCGGTAGGTGGCTCCGATGGAGGGGAATCGGGTGACGAGTTGGAATGCGGCGATGGTGAAGTCGCTGAATTCGGCCATGTTGAGGGCGCGTTTTTCGGCGTGGTAGTCGGCCACGAGGTCGAGTAGCAGGTCGCGTTTGCGGGCCGTGCCGGCCAACTTCGCGGTGTTGTGGACGCACAGTTGGTGGCATTGGGCGCGGTATTCGCGTTTGCGCGCTTCGAAGGCGGTGTCGGATTCCTTTTTCTTCTGTTTCGGAGCCTTGCCCACTTTCGGCTCGTCATCGGGAACGTCCTCGTCTTCAAGCGCTTTGGCCACTTGCGCCACGAACGCCTTATCCCATGCGCGCACGCGTTCCACGGCTTCGTCGAAGCTGGTGCAGTCGCTGCCGATCATGGCTCCTGCGATGGCGTTGGATAGGGTGAACACGTTGCCGGCGATGGTGGAGAATTTGCCGAGTTCGTCGCCGCCTTGGTCGAAGGCCATGAGCTGGTCCATGTGCTTGTCGAGCACGGTGTGGATGAGCTGCAGCGCTCCGGCTTCGCTCAATGGCTGCGTGTTTTGGTCGAAGCCGACGAGCAGGCCGTATTGGCGCACGATGGTTTGGAAGAACGCGTCATAGGTGGAGACTTCCGGTTTGAGGAAGGCGACGCGCGTACCACGTCCGGCCTGGTTGCGCGTCACGGCAGCGGAAACACGCGAAAGCAGTTCGGAGGCGGCTTTGCGTGTGAAGGTCAGGCCAGAATCTTCTCGGGACTGATGCCTTGGTCGATGAGGGTGATGATGCGGCGGGTCATGGTGTAGGTTTTGCCGGAGCCGGCGCCCCGCCACCACGACCACGTCCTCGTATGAGGGGGGCTTGGATGACGGCGGCCTGTTCCGGACTGTCGGTGAATTTCGGCGTGGCGGCCGGCGCAGTGCCCATCGCATCGCCCTTTGCTGTGGCCCCGTTCGTTGACATGCTTCCGTTCATACCGTTGCTCCCGTTCATGCCACGGTCCTTTCGAATACGGTGTTCTGCTCGCCTTGGCAGGCCGGGCAGACCCCACTGCCGTACGTTCTGCAGTATCCGACGTGTTCCACGGTCGGACGCGCGGTGATGCGGGTGGCCCGGCTCGCCGCGGCCGCATAGAAGACGCGGGAGATCATGGTCAGCGACCATACCGTCATCTTCGACCGCGATTCCAGAAGTTGCTTCCAATGTTCTTCGCTGACCTGCGCCGGCCGTTCGACGTCGTCGAGGCCGCTGGTGAAGACGCTGGCCATTTTGGGCACGTATTTGCGGGGTATGAAATCGCCCGCGTTGATGCTTCCGCCGGCGAACAGCGCCTGCTGGTGGTACGCTTCGTCGCCTTGCCCTTTGCGTGGCGCGGGTGCCGCGTATTCCATGACGTGGAACAGGGCGCTTTGGGTGATGTCCGGCATGGTTGCGATCGCCTGCGCGCCGCGTTTTCCGTCGTGTTCCGGGAATGCGAGGCCCAGCTGGTAGCAGACGAGCTGCAGGTCGCTGAACAGGGAGCGTCCATTCGGCACTTTGCCGGTTTTGTAGTCAATCAGCCGTACCTGTTCGCGGCCGTCTGCGGTACGGCGGTGTTCAAGACGGTCGATTCTGCCCGACAGGCGTACGGTGAGCCGGTCGCTCATGCCGGTTTCCGGCCAGCCGCCGACGAGCGCGCCCATGATGGCGATGAGTTCGTCGCGGGAGATCGGAGCGTTGCCGTCGATGGCGTTGTAGGCGTCGAGGATGTCGTCGAAGTCGAATTGCGCGGCGAACTGCCGTTCCGCTTCGGCATGGTCCAATGTTCCCACGGTGATGGTTTCGGTGTTGTTCGACGGGTATCCCGTACGGTTCGACTTGACGAAATATGTGGCGATGTTGCGCAATGCGACCGATGCTTTCGCGTCCTTGCCGAGCGCCTTGTACCGTTCCTCGGGGTCGTCGATGGCGTTGAGGTCGCCACGTAGGGTCTTGTATCGGCTGATCATCCATTGGGTGATTTCGTCGATGTTGTCCTCGTCGCTTACCGCGGTGTGGTTTTGGGGCAGGTCGAGGCCGGCTTCGGTGGCCTGTTGCGCGACGGCGTGGATGAGCGAGCCGAAGCTGGTGGCCGCGCTGCCCATGCGTGGGCCGGCGAAACGGTTCTCCAGCATCCAGCACACCGGGCACGCCCACAAACTGTCCACGGCGGATGGAGAAAGGGTGACCACGTCGGATTGGCCGTCTGTTTTTCGATGGATTCCGGTTGTTCGATAAGCTTCGCCTTGTCGGCATGCTCCGTTTTCCCGTCAGATTCCATCTTGCCGTCGATTTCCGTCATATCGTCGGCTCCCGCATGTTCCGTAAGGAACGCCCAATTGTCGGGATTCGCGGCGGCGATGCCATGCGATGCCAACAACGCCAAGGCTTGCGCGGCATCGCGCGCTTGGGGGGAATCGGTCGGCGCATGGGCCAGCACGCTTCGCGAGGCGGCGACCAGGCCACGTGGGTCGGCCTCCAGTCCCGCGTATTCGCCGGCCTCGCCGACCGCCGTGTACACGCGTGTTTCCGCATCGGCATCCCGGTCGCGGTCGAACCATTCCGGCAGGTAGCCGTAGAGGAAGTCGGACGGCACATGGTCTTCGTTGAGGACCGCGCTTACCGTCACGCGCTCATCGGCGCGGGTGAGCGCCACAAGGAGGCTTTTCTGTTCGGAGGCGAGCACCGCGGCGAGCTGCGCGTTTTCGCGGCCTGCGGAAGTGACGATGTCGTCGGACAGTCGTCCATGCAGCATGATGTCGGCGAGTTCCTCCCCGCCGAACAGGGTGTTGCGCGGCGCGAGGTTCGGCCATTGGCCTTGTTGGAACGCAGGCATGAACACGAGTTTCCAATGTTTTCCGGCAGCTCCGGCGGGCGTGGTGAGCGTCACGGCCTGATCGATCGGCGCGGTGTGCGCCAGGGAGTCGGCTTCGATGGCGAGCGCGCGGACCTGTTCGATGAACGCGTCGATGGTGTGCGCTGCCGTCACGCCGTTCGATTCGCCGCCGGACGCGTAGCTGAACAGGCGCATCGCGGTGTCGAGCCGGTCGTTGGCCGCGCGGCTTCGGCGTTGTTGCGCAACGCCGTTTTCTGCCAGATTTCGGCTTTGCCGACGCCTGCCATGCACAGTCGAGCATGTATTGCGGTTCGTGGGATGTCAGGCGTGCCTCCGACCGCAGGGTATCGTCAAGCGTTTTCCACAGGCGTGCGAAGGCTTGCGCTTGGGGGTCTTTGCGGCCCAGTACGGAGGCGATCGCGTCGAGCACGCGGTCAGTGTCGCCTTCCAATAGCAGGATGTACAGCGCGTTCATGCCGAAGGATGGTTCGTCCGCATCCTCAGCGGCACGCTCTCCCGTCATCAGCCGGTCGTCGGTGTCGATTGCCGGCAGGCCCATGTCGGCAGCGTTTTCCGCGTCCGACGCCGATGCCGCCGCGCGTGCGGTGTGGAAGGCTTCGACGTAATCGTTCCAATCGTCGATCAGCTGTGGCAGCAGCGCGCGTCCGGACGTGTCGGACGTGGTCGGATCGGCTGTATCGTCATGCAAAACCGTGGCCAGCGAGCCGAGCGCGTTCATCGCCGATTCGACCACGCACAGCCGAGCCGGACGTTCGCCGGGGGTGGTGATCAGCGGCGAGTTCATAATCGATGCGACGCGTGAGCGCACGTATGCGCCGGCCGTGTCGAGGTTCATGGACGAGGTGGCGATGCCTTGCCGTTTCAGTTCGGCCAGTTCGATCATGGAGAACAGGCCCTGCACGAACGGCTCGTCCTTGAGGGGGCGGGTCACGCTCGAATAGCGTACGGGCACGCCGTCGGCGCGTAGCCGTTCGCCGAACGTGCGCACGGTGGCGTTGTCGTGGGCGATCACGGCCATGTCGTTCCAGTCGCGGCCGTGTTCGAGATGTTCGGTTTTGATTTTCCACACCACGTCGTCGAGTTCTTCGACGGTGGAACGGTACATCGCGGCTTCAAGACTGCGTCGCGCGTCTCCGGTATGGCGATGGCCGGCATTTTGCCGGGGCGGTTCGCCAGCGCGTCGTCGGTCGATTCCGTGCTGGCGATGGTCAGGCTCACGCGGCTCGCCACCGCGGCCAGGTCCGTACCTTCGGCCATATGGGACGGTTCCAGCCGTACCAGTCGCGCGCCCAATCGCGATTGCGCCATGTTGAACAAATATTCAGGGTACGATCCGCGGAACGTCTGCACCGCCTCGTCGGGGTTGCCGACGAGCAACAGACGCACGCCACGGTTGCGCAATGCGGTGAGAAAGTCGAAGCCGGCGAGTGTGGCGTCCTGGAAATCGTCGACGATGACGAGTTTCGGCAGGTCGGACGTTTCGGCTTCGCTCACGGCGGCCGCGGCGTCAATCATGAGCTGCGAGGCGTCGAGACGGTATTGGTCCGGATATGCCTCGTTGATGGCCTGGTTGTATTCGGCACGCAGCGCGAAGGCGAGCCGCCATTGCACGCGCAGTCGTTCGCGTCGTTCGTCGAGCGTGCCGTGCTCGTCGGCAGCGCGGGCGATCAGCATGTCTTCGAGTTCCGGTTTCGCGCCGATCTCGTTCATGCGGGCAAGCATGTCGCGCAGCTGGTTGGCGAAGCGTCGGTGGCGTCGTCCACCACCATGCCCGACCAGTCGGCGACCACGAAGTAGGTGCGCAATAGCGCGCAGGTGGAGCATTCGTCGCCGTGCTCGGCATGTTCGGCATGCCTGGCGAGCACACGGCGGATGACCACGTCCTGTTCGGCCCCGTTGAGCAGTTTCGGCAGGGGTTGTCCGGCATGCGATCGCACGGCGGTCATGATGCGGAACGCGACGGCTGGCAGGGTGGTGACGGGGCGTGCCTGCGAAATCGCGGACAGTTCGCGGATCACGGTGTCGCCGAGCCGGTCGGCCACCTGTCTGCCGGAGACCGTCATCACGGCGTACGCGTCGCCATGCCGCTTCATCGCGGCGACCAGCATGTCCAGCGCGAACCGGGTCTTGCCGCTGCGGGGTGCCCCCGCAACCAATGTCACGTCATCGAGATCGTCCACATCCATCATGTCTCCCCAGCTTAGCCGAACGGTCCGGCCACGAATCGCATATCATCGTCCGAAGCCGTCCTGAAAACGTCATCGTGGACACCGCCATCTTTACATATGGACATCGATACCCTCTACAAAGTTTTTCGGACACCGCCACCAATAAGATTGACTAGCGGCGCAGCCCGGGAAGGTTCAACAGCGAACAGACGGCCTGCCCATGACGACGAGTACGGTCGAAGCATAGACGCAACGCACGGAACCGGGCAGGAACTACAAGAAAGAGGAAGCATGGAAGCCTCAAGGAGCATTCCCCCTCAGATTCCCGGCTACACACTGATCAAACGGCTGGGCTCCGGTTCCGAAGCCGACGTGTACCTGTACCAGCAGCTTTCCCCGGCCCGTCAGGTGGCCATCAAAATCAGCAAGAACACGCTCGACCCACGTGCCGCGGTCCGCTTCCGTTCCGAAGCGAATTTCATGGGGCAGATCTCCACACACCCCTACATTCTTTCCGTCTATGAGAACGGCGTGACCGTCAACGGGCGCGGCTACACCGTGTTCGAATACGCTCCGGGCGGCAATTACAAGACGTTCCTCGAGCATGGCCGTCTCACCGCCGACCAGATGCTCACCGTCGGCATCGATCTGGCGAGCGCGCTGTTCACCGCGCATCGCAAAGGCATCATCCATCGAGACATCAAGCCCAGCAATATTCTCATCAACGCGCACAATATGCCCATGCTCGCCGATTTCGGCATCGCCGGGACCGTCTATGGGCGTCCGGGCGTCGGCTTCACCATCGCGTGGGCCGCGCCGGAGGTGCTTGCCCAAGGCGGTGGCGGTAATGAATCGTCCGATATCTATTCGCTTGGCGCCACGCTGTTCGCCATGCTGATCGGCCAATCGCCGTACGAGTATTTCTATGCCGATGTGCTGGGCGATTCCCAACGGCAGGTGCGGGCCGAACGGCTCAAGTCCGTCATTCTCAACAATCCGCTGCCCAAGCTCAACCGTCCCGACGTGCCGGCCGAAGTGGAACGGGTGTTGCGTAAGGCTTTGAGCCGTACGCCCGAGGATCGTTACTATTCCGCGTTGGAGCTCGCGCGCGACATGCAGCGCGTGCAACAGGCCTTGTATGGCCGTGCCGTGCAGACCACCGTCGAGGGTGTGCCGGATTATCCGCAGAACATGTACGCGCAGACTTCCACATTCGACCAGTCCGCCCCGGTTGCGAAACAGCATGCCCGGTGGGCGAAGCCGTTGGCCGTCACGGTTGCTGCGGCGGCCGCCGTGGTCGTGATGGCGTTGGCGTTCGTCACCGTCGTCATGCCGAATATGGATGCGGCTTCCGACAACAGCAAGGTGCAGGTGCAGAACCATGGCACCCAGAACCATGCCGAGGACGATCCCGATTCGGCGATCACGTCGGGCAGTGTGCCGAGCGTGCAGGATCTTACGGGCGAATACACCGCCGACGGCAAAGTGCGGTTCACGTGGGTCAATCCTTCGCCGAAGGATGGCGATTCGTACGCGTGGTCGCTGGTCGGCGATTCGGGAACCGACCCGAACGCGCAGGGCACCACCACGGAGTCGACGAGTATCGAAATCGATCCGGCCGACGGCGCGCAGACGTGCGTGCAGGTGAGTCTGGTTCGCGCGGACCGGCAGATGTCCGAGAATCCCATGATCGCCTGCGCGGCCAAGCCGTGAGTTTGCCGGATGCGGGTGACATGAACCGATACGAACCAATACAGCCCGGCATGCATGCGGGCAAACAGGTAGGCGCATGCGGTCGGATGCGCGGTCAAGCAAAGTTTGGGCACAATCAGGGAAGAGCCAGTCGATGAGCAAGCATAGGAACGCCGAGAACCAGTCGGCGCAATCGTACGAACGGCAGTTGCGATTCGGGTCGATGCTGCGCAAGCTGCTGCCTTCCGGCAGTCGCCGGTGGATCACGCCGATCGTCATGCTGCTGCTGTTGCTGGGCATCGTCGCCGGAGCCGTCATCGTCAGTTCGGTGACGCAACGTCACGTGCAGCTCGACGATGGCACCGTGTGGGTCACTTCGCTCAAGGACCGCAAGGCCGCCCGTTTCAACGTGCGCAACCGGGACGCCGATGCGGGCGTCGCCTCCACTGCGGCCCGGTTCGACGTGGCCCAGCATGATGGCTCCACCGTGATCTCCGAAGGTACGAAGGCCAGCAACATCGAGGCCTCCACCGTCAGCGAAAACGGCAACACCACCATCAAATCGGATACGCGGACCGTCGTCGGAGGCAACACCGCGGCGTTCATCAACGTCAAGACGGGCAATGTGTGGGTCGGGTCAGCAGATGATGTGAAATCCATGAATCCGACCACCGATTCGCCGAAGATGAAGCTGGGGTCGGGTGGCCGTATCGCGGTGACGCATGACGGTGTCGTCTACGGCTATCGCGCGTCCGACGGCGCGGTGCTCAGTGTCGACGGGCCTCAGGGAACGCCCGGCAAGGATGCGACGATCAAGGGCGCCACGAATGTCGAATCGTTCACCGTGGTCGGCAAGACGCCGGTCGTAGCCGGTGCCGGCAAGGTGTTCTGGCCGAAGGGCAGCGCGGATATCGGCCTGCAGGGTCAGGCGACGTTGCAGGCGCCGTCCACGGATGGCAGGCAGACTGGCTGGGTGGCGGTTTCCACGCCGCGGGGCATCGCCATGGTCGATTTGGGTAGTAAAAAGGTCACGCAGCTGCCGAATGCCGGCAAGGGCGATGCCGCGCAGCCGGTGTCCACCAATGGCTGCGTGTTCGCCGCGTGGGCGCAGAAGGCCAACAATTACATCAGGGTGTGCGCGGCGAACGACAAGGACGCACAGTTTTCCTCGTTAGAAGATGTCAATCCCACCTCGCAGCTCGTGTTCCGCACCAACCATCGTCTGGCGGTGCTCAACGACGTGGTCAACGGCAATGTGTGGAATCCGCAGGAGTCCACCAAGGTCATCAAAATCCAGTGGAACAAGGTGGAGACCAAGCAGTCGAAGCAACAGCAGCAGAACAACGACAGCGCCAACAACCAGCATAATTTCAGCAAGAACTGTTCGGCGCAGTCGGGGCAGATCAAGGCCGTGGACGATTCGTTCGGCGCGCGCGTGGGATCGCAGCAGATTCTCGACGTGTTGCGCAACGACGAGCAGACCGACTGTTCCGTGCTGCGCATCACGTCGGTGAGCGCTCCGGATGGCGCGAACATCACCGTCTCCCCCGTCTATGACGGCCGGTATCTGCAGCTCGACGCCTCCGGTGCCGCCGCGGGCAACGTGTCCTTCAGCTATGAGATTTCCGACGGGCGCGGGCAGACGTCCAGCGCCACCGTGTCGCTCACGCTGGCCGGCGGCGACGACCATGCGCCGCTGCAGAGCGACACTCCGCCGGAAATCGACGTGGAGCAGGGTGCTTCGTACACCGCGAACGCGTTGGGCAGCTTCTCCGACCCCGACGGCGATCCGCTGACCTTGGTGTCGGCATCGCCGCAGAACACCGATCAGGTGACGGTGTCCACGCGAGCCGACGGACAATTGGTCTTCAACGCCGGTTCGATGTCGTCCGGCAGGGCGGGCATCGAGGTCACGGTGTCCGACGGCCAGCAGACCGGCATCGGCATGATCTACTTCTCCGTGAAGCCGGCGAACACGCTGGGCGCGGTCATCGACCCCGTGGTCAAACAGACCACGCCCGACACCCGCACTACCATCGCGCTCAAACCGTACGTGCACGGCACGTCCGTCGAACCGGCCGAATTGACCGCGGTGGAGACGCCGTCCGGCGCGGCCACCACCATGAACGCCACCGACATGTCGATCACGTTCACCGCCTCCAATCCCGGCACCTACTATGTGCCGTACACCATCACGCAGGGTTCCATTCCGTCGACCGGTCTGGCTCGTGTGGAGGTGCAGGCGGTGGCCGGAGACGCCGCCAAGCCGATCGCGGCGAACGATGTGGCGCTGCTAGGCGCGGACAATACCGCGATTGTGGAGCCGCTTGCCAACGACGTCGACCCGATGGGCGGCGTGCTGTCGGTGACCAGCGTCACCGCGGACGCGCAAAGCGGCATCAAAACCGGTGTGGTGAGCAACAAGCGCGTCTATATCACCGCGCGTCAGGTGCCGACCGAGCCGGTGCGGATCTCCTACACCGTGGCCAACGCGGCCGGATCGTCGACCGGCGTCATCGTCCTGCAGCCGCCGGCGCTGACCACGTCGAATTCCGTGCCGAAGGCGAGAACATCACCACACAGGTGCGCACCGAAGGTATCGTGTCCGTGGACGTGCTCGACCATGTCACGTATTCCGACGGCACCACGGTGAGCCTGCAGAACGATTTGCAGTATGACAAGAACACGTTCAAGGGTCTGGTGTTCGTGTCCGGCGACACCGTGCGCTATCAGGCCACCAGACAAACCGGCTCCTTCCCCGTCACCTACACGGTGAAGGACAATCTCGGCAACGCGGCCTCGGCCACCATCACCATCAACGTGCATCAGAAGGACGCGTCCAACAAGGCGGCTCCGACACCGTCCGACGTCGAGGCGCAGGTGGCGCCGGGCAGAAGGTGCAGATTCCGATCACGCTCACCGGCATCGACGCTGACGGCGATGACGTGCAGCTGCTCGGCTTGGGCAACAAAGCGCCGAAACTGGGCCGTATCAGCGAGGTGGGCGCCACGTATCTGGTGTATGAGGCGTATGCCGATTCGTCCAGAACGGACACGTTCTCCTACGCCGTGGAGGATTGGACCGGTCAGAGGGCCACCGCGCAGGTGCGTGTGGGCGTGTTCAAATCCGGAGCCGATTCGGGTGTGTACGCGCGCGACGACGAGATCACGCTGCGTCCGAACACCGCGGCCACCGTGCCGGTGGCGCAGAACGACATTTCCGGGGACAATACTGATCTGACCGTGGCCAAGGACGTGGAATCGCAAGGCATCGGCGGCATTCAGGTCGTTGACAACATGCTGTCGTTCACCACGCCGAAGCAGGCGGGCACGTATTACGTGGTCTACACCGTCAAGGACAAGGCTGGCCTGTCCGATTCGGCGACGTTGACGGTGAATGTCGACGAGAACGCCGCCATCGACCCGCCGACCGCGTACGATTACCGTGTTCCGGCCGCCGCCACGATCGACAAGAAATCCGTGGACGTGGACGTTTCGCAGTGGATTGCCAATCCGTCCGGCACCGCCGACGAGCTTCAGGTGGGCGTGGATCCTTCCGCGACCGACCATGCGCATGTCAAGGGCGGCAAGGATTCCACCATCATCACCGTTGATCTGACCGATGAGGTGCGCGCGGTGCCGTACACCGTCACGAACACGACGTACGGCATCACGTCCACCGCGTTCATCCAAGTGCCCGCATATGGCGTGTTTCCGCCGGTTCTGCGTCCGAAGCGCCGGCGTTGAAGGTCAATGCGCGTGAGACCATCACCATCAACATCGCCGACTACGTGCGTGTGGGCGCGGGCAAGACCGCGTATGTGGACGGCGCCGATTCGGTGAGCGCCACGAAGGCCGCGGACGGCGACCTGTACGTCAACGACCAGACGTTGAGGTTCACCGCGCCGAAGGATTACGCGGGTCCCGCGTCCATCACCTTCACCGCGGTGGACGGCAAGCGAGACAAGAACGACAAGGTGAAGATCGTCAATTCGGCGGTGCTCACGCTTCCGATCACGGTGATCGGACGTGAGGTTCCGCCGCCGACGTTCTCATCCTCCACCGTCGATGTGGTGGCCGGCGAGAAGGCCACTACCATCGATCTGACGGCGCTGACCCATTCGGCGTCGGGCCTGTACGAGGATGAGAAGCAGTACTCGTATTCCGGCGGCGTGAATTCCGGCAGTGTGGATGCCAGAGTGTCTCCCTCCGGCACGTTGACCGTGTCCGCGGACAAGACGGCCACGCCGGACACCACGGTGAGCGTGCCCGTCTCGATCAAATATGCGAAGGGTACGGTGAGCGCCGGTATGACCGTGCGCGTCACCGCGTCCAACAGGCCACTCGCCCGTGTCACCGAGAAGACCGTGAAAATCAAGGCCGGTTCCAGCGAGCAGGTGAATCTGCTGTCCGACGCGTACAATCCGTTCCCCGACACTCCGCTGACGGTGACCGGATGCACGTCCGATGGCGCGTCGAAGCTGACGGTGGATTGCCCATCCAACGGCGTGGTGTCCATCAGGCGCTTCCGACATCGGCGCGAACACCAACAAGGTGGTCGTCACCGTGCGCGACGCCACCAAAACAAAGGAACGTGAGGTGACCGGCACCATCAGCGTTTCGGTGATGGACAAGCCTGATGCGCCGCTGCTTTCCGCGGTGTCCGGCGACCCGCAGGATGGCGCCGTGAATCTGAGCTGGACGGCCGGTTCGGCCAACGGCAGCCCGATCACCGAATACAAGGTGATGTGGGGCGGAGACGCGTCCGGCGAGCGCTCGTGCGGGCAGAAGACCTCCTGTCTCATCGACGGGTTGAAGAACGGCAAGACCTACTCGTTCAAGGTGCAGGCCAGGAACGAGGTCGGCTGGTCCAAGGATTCCAACGCCGTCGAGGGCACGCCGGACAAGCTGCCTGATGCGCCGACGGATGTGACGGCCAGTGTGAAGGGCAACACGGTGAGCGTCACGTGGAAGGCTCCGGACGGCAATTTCTCGTCGGTGGACAATTACGAGGTGACTTTGTCCGGCAGGAACGCGCCGTCCAAGCAGACGACAAATTCCACCGGAATCGATTTTGTTTTCGATAACAACGCGATTTCCGACGGCGACTCGTACACGGCGACGGTACGCGCCCACAACAAGGTGAATTGGAGCCAACCGTCCAAGGCGTCCGACGCTGTCAAGCCGTGGGGCAAGCCCGATGCGCCGAAGATCTCCGTGACGAACGACGACACCACGGGAACCGTCACCGTCGAATCCGTGGGCAACACCCGCAACGCGGGATGCAAGGCCGTCGAGATTTCCGGAGATGTCAGCGCAAGCATCGACGGATGTTCCGGATCCTACGATTTCAAGATTCCGGACCATGATCTCAACACCAGGGAATACACCATCAAGGCGGCGGTGGTCGGCAAGGAGAAAACGACCAGTGACGATTCGACCGTACGTTTCACACCGAAATACGCGGTGAAGGCGCCCGAATCGGTCAGCGTCAAGGGGCATGACGACGTGTGCGTAGTCAGTTGGAAGGAGAACGGCCACGCCGACGGGTTCACGGTGAGCGCGGACGGACTCGGCTCCTACCATGCCGGCGCTTCCGAACGATCGCACGATTTCCCGCTCAAGGAATGGCAGTTCTGTTCCTCGGGTTCCGTCACGCAGCATTTCAATGGCGCGGCAAGCACCTCCAAGTCCGGCAGGGCCGATCCGGCATACGTCCGCAAGGTGAAGGCCGCCGTCAAGGCGCCGATGCTGACGTGGGACGCCAATGATCCGAACATCATCAAGGTCAGCGGCGGATCGGTGAACATGTACGGCCAGCCCGGCAGAACCGTGATCACCTTCACCGCGGACGGCAAATCCTATGACGTCGCCTGGGTATTGGGCTCCGACAAACTGAACGTCAAGGATGTGCTGCCGACCGGAGTCGATTACGCGTGGAAGGCGAAGGTGGTGGGCACCGACACCGCGCTCAACAACGAGGACAATGGCGGCACACTGCTGGACCATGACAGGTACAAGCTCCCACGCCGAAACCCGAACCGTCGGAACCTTCAGAACCATCAAAACCGTCGGAGCCATCGGATTCTGACGCGTCCACGGAAGGCGAAGCGGCCACGCGGAATGACCGGCCTGTGGCATCCTCCGTCGCCCTGTCCACCGTCGACGGCGCATCCAAGCCTTGGATCCGCGGCCTGGCCTACTACGCCAGATGGTGAAACGGACGATCACAGCAATCGCAAACACAACGAACCATCCACACGAGCAACACAACAAGCAAGGAGCAACCCATGAGCAACGATTTCGATGATGCCACCCAGCTGGGTTCCATCGGCCATAATCCAAGCGTTCCCAGCCAACCCGGCCAGCAGCAGCCGGCGTTCCACACGCCGAATCTGCCGGAGCAGCCGCAAGCCGATGAGGATCCGGAGGGCACGCTGCTGAGCGCGCACGGCACCGCCCAACCGGCGTTGCCGCAACAGTCCGCCCCGGCAACGCCGAACCAGCCGCGGTTCCGTCAGCCGATGCCGCAGAACCTTCGCCAACCGGCCGCCAATCCGGCAGTCGCAATGCCCGCGCAGCAGCCCGTCCAGCCAACCCAACCCGTCCAGCCCAGCCAGCCTGTACAGCCCAGCCAGCCTGTACAGCCCGTCAAACAATCCCAGCCGGTCGTCGACACGTCCATGATGACCGCACCCAGCAAAGACATCACCGAATTCCATGAGAAGTTCGCCAAGCTCGTAGACAACGTCTCCCAGGTCGTGGTCGGCAAGGAAGCACCCATCCGCCAATGCGCCACAGCCATGGTGGTCGGCGGGCACATCCTGCTCGAAGACAACCCGGCACCGGCAAAACCCAGCTGCGCGAGGCCTTGCCAACTCCATCGACATGTCGTTCAAACGTATCCAGTTCACCCCGGACCTGCTGCCGTCCGACGTGGTCGGCGTCACCTACTACGACCAGAAGCGCGGCGAATTCGAATACCGCGAAGGCCCGATCTTCGCGTCCATCGTGCTCGCCGACGAAATCAACCGCGCCTCACCGAAAACACAGTCCGCACTACTCGAAGTCATGGAAGAGCAGAAGGTCACCGTCGACGGCGTCACCCACCCGGTGCCGCAGCCGTTCATGGTCATCGCCACCCAGAACCCGATCGAACAGCTCGGCACCTACAAGCTGCCGGAAGCGCAGATGGACCGTTTCCTCATCAAAACCACCATCGGCTATCCAAGCCACGACGTGAGCGTCAACATCCTGAAACAGGTCAACGTCACCGACCGCGCCGCCACCGTGCATCCGGTGCTCACCAGCGAAGACGTGCTGCGCATGCGCAACATCAGCGAAACCGTGCATCTCGACGACGCGATCCTCGAATACATCGTGCGACTGGTGGAAGCCACCCGCCACAACGAACGCATCCAAGTCGGCTCCTCCATGCGAGGCGCGCTCGCCTTGACCCGCTGCGCGCGCGTATGGGCCGCCTCCGACAACCGCGGCTACGTAGTGCCCGACGACGTCAAAAACCTCGCCGTACCCGTGCTCGCGCACCGCATCACCCTCACCGCCGAAGCCACCTTCGCCGGAAACACCCCCGAACAGATGATCGGCCAGATCCTCGAAGACGTGCCGGCCCCAACCCTGGCGCCAACGCCTGAAACACAATCCACCCCGCATACGCACCACACAATCCGAAAGGTCAAGGAATGCGGCATTCGCACACAGTGCAGCGCAGACGGACCATCCAACGATCCCTACGCCGCCTCAAACATCGCATCAAGCGACTGGCCACCTCATACGTGTCGCCGCTTGGCTGGGCGGTGGCGGCGCTCGCCGTCGCCTCGCTGGTGGCGTTCGTCCTGCTGGGGTGGCATGAGCTGCTGGCCATGGCGGTGGTGTTCGCGGTCATGCTGGCCGCGGCGGTCATGCTTTCCCTTGGCAACACCTCGTTCCAAGCCACCATCGACGTGTCCAGCAGACGCGTCACGGTGTCAGACACGGTGAAAGTCGACGTCTGCGTGGACAATCCGGGCCGCACCCCCACCACGTCGGCGCGCGGCGACTGCCCATCGGAGACAACCACGAACGGTTCGCCATTCCCATGCTCGCCGCAGGCAGTCACGCCAGACGACTGTGGAATTCACCGCCGTCAGCCGCGCGGTGCTGCCCATCGGCCCGCTATCCATCCGCAAAGGCGACCCGTTCGGTCTGATCCGCCACGAAAAGAAACTCGTGGACCAGATCAACGTGTTCATTCATCCGCAGACCGTGCTGCTCAGCACCCTGAACGCCGGCATTCCACGCGATTTGGAAGGTCAGCCAAGCGGCGAAATCGTCGACGACGACCTCGACTTCTACGGCCTGCGCGAATACGAGCCCGGCGATGACGTACGCAACGTGCATTGCTCAGCTCCGCGAAAACCGGATCGCTTATGATCCGCCAATACGAAGCCACCCGCCGTACCGACACCGCTCTGACCATCAGCGTGAACCCGGATGATTACATCGATTCCCAGGAATTCGAACTGGCCGTATCCGTCCACGCCTCCATCGGCGTGCAATGCCTGCAGCAGAACCGGCCAGTCACCGCGCATGCCGGTTCCACGCACGCCATTCCGCGCAACGCCACGGAATTGCTCGATGGCTGCAGCGGCATCGACCTGACATCGACGACAATCCCAACCTCGCGCAAACCACTCTCGAACATGCCCCCGACGCATCCTTCTACTTCTTCACCGTCGGCAGGCTCAAAACCATCGACGACATCAAACACATGGTCCTCGCACTCCCCCGCTCCGCAACCTGCGTGGTGCTTCAAGCCGCAACCGGCCAACCGCGCGCCATCAAACGCTACTCCGACTTCACCTTGGCAACCGTGGGAGACCTCAACGACCTCCCCATGATCATGGGGGTGCTGGCATGAGCACCACATTCACCAACACCGGCAATTTCACCGGCAACCTCACCGGCACAGGCACCAACTCCGCCAACACCAACACTGGCATGGCAACCGGCACAGGCACCGGCTCATGGGCGGACTCCACCCACTCCGTCATCTGGATGTCCCGCAGCGGCAAGTCCCCAGCCATGCCCAACACCAACCAGCCGCACGCCGCGCAATACGCAAGCCTCACGGTCGCCGCCCTACTGACCATCGCCGCAGCCAGCAACCTCATCGACGTATACGGCTCCGCCCTGTCTTGGACGAGCGCCGCAATCCCCGCCACCATCATCGGCTCGCTCGTGGCGCTTGCCGGTCTCGTTCCCGCGTTGCGCCTGTGGTGGCAGATGTTGTTCATGGCGTGTGCGCAGCTGGTGGTCGGCCCGGTCATCTTCCTGAATGGCACCACCATCGCCCATGTCATTCCCACATTGCGCACGTTGACGCAAGGGTGGATGCGGATGCTCGGCTCGTTCAAATACCTGCTGGCCATCGACCCGCCGACCGGCACCGGCGACGGCTCGCTGCTCGCCGTGTGGACGATTTGCCTGTGGGCCGCGCTGCTGGCCGGTATCTTCGCGGTTGCGGAGGATGGCCGGCTTACGATGGTCGCGGTCGTTCCCGTCGTGGCGAATCTCGCGATCTGCGCGCTGCTTGGCACGTCGAGCGGCTTCTACCGTATGGCGATCGGCACGATTATGGCGGTCGTGCTGGTGGTTTGGGTCAGCGCGCGTTGGAAACTGTTGGAATTGGGCCGTTGGCTCAGTTCCGTAGTCATCGTGCTGCTGGCTTCGGCTGTGGCGATCGGCGGATGCTTGGTGGTCGGGCAAAACCGCACCATTCTGCGCGACCATTATGATCCGCCGCTGAGCCCGTACGATTACACCAGCCCGTTGAGCGGCATGCGTTCGTATATCAAGAACCATAAGGACGATGTGCTGCTGACCGTCGACGATCTGCCGGCCGGTTCCACGGTGCGTTTGGCGGTTATGGACCGTTTCGACGGCAATGTGTGGAACCTGTCCGATTCCACCATGGCTTCGGATTCCTCCAACTACCATCGTGTGGGCGATTCCATCACAAACAACGCCACCGGCAAGCGGTTCACCGCGAAATTCACGGTCGATGACGGTTTGAGCGACTATTGGCTGCCGATGGCCGGCGCGGCTTCCAGCGTGAAGTTCGCCACATCGTCGGACGCCGATTCGTTCTACTACAACACCGACACCATGTCGGCGATCTACCCTTCGCGCACCTCTCCGGGATTGTCCTATACGGAAACCGGCGTCATTCCACGGACGCGACGGATAAGGAGATCGCCAAGGCGAATGCTTCCTCCATCAGCCAGCCCAAGGCGGAGGATGTGCCCGATTGCGTGGATAAGCTGGCCACCGCGATTGCGGGCGGCCAGTCCAAGGGCGGCGAGGCCGCGCAGTCTCTTGCCGACAAGCTCAGGGAATCCGGCTGGTTCTCCCATGGTTTGAATGGCGATTACCCATCCAGAGCCGGTCACGGCAACTATCGTATCGACCAGCTGCTCGCCGGCAGTGCGATGGTCGGAGACAGCGAGCAATACGCTTCCGCGATGGCGCTTATGGCCCGCAGTCTCGGCTTGCCGAGCCGCGTGGTGCTGGGCTTCCTGCCGAAGAACGACGAGGGCGAGATCAGTGACAGCCGCACCGAGAAGCATGGCAAAACCACCACCACGAAATTCACCGGCAACGATGTGACCGCTTGGGTGGAGATCAAGCTGGACGGTTACGGATGGGTGGCGTTCTACCCGACACCGAAGGAAACGAAGGTTCCCGACGAGAACCAGAATCTCACTCCGCCCAATCCGCAGACCTTGGTGCGTCAGCCTCCGGTGCCGCTTACCGATCCGCTGCGTGACGACAACCAAGCCAAGGGCAAAACATCGCTTGGCGGCAGCATGGCCGACGAGACGCCGACGAGCCTGTTCTGGCAGCGTTTCGGCAGAATCGTCAGAAAAGTCGCCATCTACGGCAGCCCTCTGTGGACGGTGCTCATCGTCTGCGGCCTGCTGCTCGCCATCAAGTCGATCGCCCTGGCTCGGGCGCGCAGGCATGGCAGCGCATCGCAACGCGTCGCTGCCGGATGGCAGGCGGTCGCGGCGCTTGCCCGGCAAAGCGGCCTTGACGTCCAAGGCACCAGAAACGAGCAGGCGCAGGCCATCGCCGAACAGATGGGCTTCGAAGCCGATACACTGCTCGCGCTGGGCAGGGAGGCTGATTACGCGGCCTTCTCCGGAGGCGATGTCACGCAGGAGCATGCGGAACGCTACTGGCATGACATCGCCGAAGAACGAAAGTTCATGCTCGGCTCGCTGCCGACGTTCCGCAGGTGGCGGGCGAAACTATCGCTTGCGGACATGTTCCACTTCCGGAAAATCCGCTTGCGGAAAATCGGTGTGAAAGGGCGGGACTCATGAACGTCAAACATATTGAGGTCGGTCTGAACAGCAATATCGGCTTGCGTAGGAAAGACAACCAGGACAGCGCCTGCGCAAGCCACGGCGTGTATGTGGTGTGCGACGGCATGGGTGGCGGCAAGGGCGGCAAGCAGGCCAGTTCCGATGTTGCGGAACGGTTCGCGCGTTTGGCCGAACTGCGACGCGCGATCTTGACGCGATTGACGAAACGCTGATCCTTGCCCAGCAGGAGGTGCTCCGTCTGGGTGAGCAGCTCGGCGGCGTTGCGGGCACTACCATCAGCGGCGTGCTGCTGCCGACGCGTGTCGGCGATGACGCGATATGTTCCGACGAACGGTGTTACATCGTCAATGTGGGCGATTCCCGCACGTACCATATGCGCGCCGACGGCAATGGCGCGTGGCTGGCGGATTCGCTGACGTGCATCACCCGCGACCATTCGGAACGGCAGAACGCCATCGATTCGGGCAGATGCTGCCCGATGAGGCGAGCCGTTGCATTCCGCGCAACATCATCACGCAATGTGTCGGCGCGCCTGCCGGCATCCAGCCTGACTGGTACGCCGCGCGTGCGGACGGACGGTTCATCATCTGTTCCGATGGGCTGCATGCGCAGATCGGCCGTGAGCAGCTTGCCGAGATCGCGGCGGCGTACGCCGACCCGCAGATGGCCGCGGACATGCTGGTACGCGCCGCGCTGAACGCCGGCGGCCGCGACAACATCACCGTCATCGTGGTGGATATGCGTTCCGATATGCCGTGCGACGAGGATTGGAACGTCAGCAAGATCGGCGATGACGAGGATATCGACGATGCGCTGGACGGTACGTTGCAAACGTTACGAGTCATTCAATAAGATGGTTACAGACCACGAGACAAGGAGATCATGATGGTCGATTTCGATGCCGCGGTGGCGGCCGTGCAGGATCCGAACGCCGATCCCGTGTTCCTGGCGAAAATCGCGTACGAGAATCCGGAATTCGGTGCGAATGTCGTTGCCAATCCGCGAGCGTACCCGGGTCTGAAGCGTTGGGTCGCGAATTCGGCGATGAGCGCGCCCGCCAGCAGCTGGTGGCGATGGGCTGGCCGTTCCGCAAATGGCGTGCAGCCGCAGCCGATTGCCGAACCGACGGCCCAGCCAATGGCCGAACCGGTTGCCGAACAGGTCCAGCCGGAACAGCAGTATCAGCCGGCAGTGGCGGAACAGTTCCAGCAGAAGCAGCAGTATCAGCCGGAACAGCCGGTGAACCAGCAATACGGTCAGGACGCTGCCTATGCGGCGTCTAACGAGGCTTCGACCGAGTATGTCGACCCATACATGAATCCCGCCGATTTGTCCGAAGTGGCCGATTATTCATCGAGCCAGCCGCAGAACGAACCGGAACAGCAGTATGCCGAACAGCAGTATGCCGCGGCCCAGGAATCGCCGGCAGACGCGGGGTTCACCGCGGAACTGGCCATGACCACCACCGATCAGATGTTGATGGCCCGTATCGCCAGCGAAGCGCCGGAGCTTCGTCCGTGTCTTGCGCGCAATCCGTACATCTATCCGGAATTGCTTGCCTGGCTTGGCCAGTTGAACGATTCGGCCATCAACGCGGCCATTCGTCTGCGCCAGCAGTGAGCTAACGCCGATTATCAGACCATTTGAAACATAAGGGGTTGTCGCGGGAATCTCCGTGACAACCCCTTATCGTCTTACCGCTAACCGTCCGCGCCGACGCTGTCAACACAAATCGTCAACGCAGTCCGTCAGCGTAATCGTGTCTTCACTGACAAACGCCCTCACTGTTTGCGGAATTGGAAGAACTGGTCGCCGATACGCACCGTGCATGGCGCCTCCAGCTGCATCGGCTTGTGTTCCACTTTGGTTTCGACATCGTCTTGGATGATGTACGTGCCGTTGAGCGAACCGTAATCCTCTATCACAGCGTGCCATCCTGGTCGAAGCTGATCGCCGCATGGTTGCGTGAGATTGTGCGCGTCGGATCCTCCAGCTTGACCGATTTGGCGCCGGCGGGCACTTCGGCCGAAGGCTTGCGGCCAAGGAGCACGCCCATATCCACGATCACCTGCTGTCCGGTCTGCTCGTTGTCCAGCACGTACGTGTGCTTCGGCTGCTTCATGGTGAAGGCTTCGGAAAGCACGGTGCCGTCCCAGTCGATATCGTCCTCGTCCGAAACGGCAGCGTCGCCCTTCGCAACGGAAACATCCTGCATATCGTGGTCGTCCGATTCGTTCTGTGCGGCGAGCCGTTCGCGTGTTTCCAAGGAATCGGCGGCATTGTCGACGGGTTCGGCTGTGGGTTGCGCCATCACCGTGACGTCATCGTCATACCACCCTGGTTCGGGCGGCGGCGGGTAAGGTAGAAAACTCATATTCCCATTGTAGGAAGGTGACGTCCATGCCGTCTGACGATACTCATTCTGCAATACGATGCTCGCATATTCCGTCTCAAAATATTATGCTGTAACTCGTCAAAAGACGACTGCGAAACCCTCCCCCGCGATTAATCCACAACCTCGCAATCCCACGACATATAGATATAGCGAAAGGCGAACCGACCGGTATTGGTCGGTTCCGCCTTTCGCTATGTCAGATGATTCGTCTGTCGACTATCGTGAGGGGAATCTCACAGGGTGTCGCCCAGATCGGTCTGGCCGCCGTTGTCGTCCAGGAAGTCATCCGGGTTGAAGTCATCGCCCAGCTTCAGGTCGCCGAAGTCGATGTTGGAGAAGTCCACATCGGACAGGTCGGTGTCGCCGAAGGAGCTGTCGGTGCCTTCGCCGCCCAAACCGAAGTTCGGGTAGATGGTGTCGCGGATGGCCTTGTCGGGCTCCACCGTGGCATTGCGGTAACGGGCGAGGCCGGTACCTGCCGGGATGAGCTTACCGATGATGACGTTCTCCTTGAGGCCCTTCAGGTCATCGACCTTCTGGTTCAGGGCGGCTTCGGTGAGCACGCGGGTGGTCTCCTGGAAGGAGGCCGCGGACAGCCAGGAATCGGTGGCCAGCGAAGCCTTGGTGATGCCCATCAGCTCCGGACGGCCGGCGGCCGGCTTGCCACCGTTCTTCACGGCTTCCATGTTGGCGGCCTTGAAGCGTGCCTTGTCCACGAGTTCGCCCGGCAGCAGGTCGGTGTCGCCGGAGTCGATCACGGTGATGCGACGCAGCATCTGGTGCACGATGACCTCGATGTGCTTGTCGTGGATATCCACGCCCTGGGAGCGGTACACGGTGTGCACTTCCTCCACGATGTTCACCTGTGCGGCGCGCGGGCCGAGGATGCGCAGGATCTTCTTCGGGTCGACGGAGCCTTCGATGAGCTGGGTGCCGGCTTCGACATGGTCGCCGTCCTTGACCAGCATCGGCGCACGACGGGTCACCGGGTAGACGATCGGCTCGACGGAGTCGTCGTCCGGCTTCAGGGTGACCTGACGGCCGCGCTCGGTGTCTTCCACCTTGACCACGCCGGCGAACTCCGCGATCGGAGCCTCGCCCTTCGGGGTACGGGCTTCGAAAAGCTCGGTGACACGCGGAAGACCCTGGGTGATATCGGAAGCGGAAGCGACGCCGCCGGAGTGGAAGGAACGCAGCGTCAGCTGGGTACCAGGCTCACCGATGGACTGTGCTGCCACGATGCCGACGGCCTCGCCGACGTCCACCAGCTTGTTGGTGGCCAGGGACCAGCCGTAGCACTTGGCGCACACGCCACGCTTGGATTCGCAGGTCAGCACGGAACGGGCCTTGACCTCTTCCACGCCGTGGGCAACGAGATCGTTGAGCACGTCCATGGACAGGCGTCGCCGGCCTTGTACAGCACGGTCTCGCCGTCGGCCGGGTCGATGACGTCGGCCGCGAGCAGACGGGAGTACGGGCCACCGTCGGCGGCCTTGACCAGGTGCAGGTTGCCTTCGGCATCGCGTTCGCCGACCTTCATGGTCAGGCCGCGCTTGGTGCCGCAGTCCTCCTCACGCACGATCACGTCCTGGGAGACGTCCACCAGACGACGGGTCAGGTAGCCAGACTCTGCGGTACGCAGTGCGGTATCGGCCAGACCCTTACGCGCGCCGTGCTGGGAGATGAAGTATTCCAGCACGGACAGGCCCTTACGGTAGTTGGACTTGACCGGTCGAGGAATGATCTCGCCCTTCGGGTTTGCCACCAAGCCTCGCATACCTGCGATCTGGTTGATCTGCATCATGTTTCCTCGTGCACCGGACTGTACGATGATGGCCAGGTTGTTCTTGGAATCGAAGTGTTCCTCAACCGCCTCGGAGACCTCGCTGGTGCACTTGGTCCACAGGTCGACCAGTTCCTGACGACGCTCCTCTTCGGTGAGCATACCGATTTCGTAGTTCTCGTTAACCTTGTCGGCTTCGCTTCGTACTTTTCGATGTACTCGTCCAGTTCCGGCGGCTGGATAACGTCGGAGAACGCGAAGGACACGCCGGACCACGGTGCGCGGGTGAAGCCAGATCCTTCAGGGCGTCCAGCGTCACGGCCACCTGAGCGGTGGAGTAACGGGTCGCGATGTCGTCGACGATCTTGCTCAGACGCTTCTTCGGCGCCTGCTCGTTGACGAACGGGTAGTCGACCGGCAAGGTGCCGTTGAACAGGATACGGCCGTAGGAGGTGGCGAACAGGACGGAGCCGTCATGGAAACGCTCCTCCTTGACCACGTCCGGGCTGCCCGGTTCCGGATCGACGACCTTGACCTCGCCCGGCTCCCAGTCCTTCGGCAGCACGAAGTCCTGCGGAAGGCGGATGAGCACCTTGGCCTGCATGTCGATCTCGTGCTTGTCGAGCGCCATTTCGGCCTCTTCCAGCGAGGAGAACACGCGGCCCTGGCCCTTGGCGCCGTCGATGACGGTGGTCAGGTAGTACAGACCGAGGATCATGTCCTGGCTCGGCATGGTCACGGTGTGGCCGTCTGCCGGCTTCAGGATGTTGTCGGAAGCCATCATCAGGGAACGGGCCTCAGCCTGGGCTTCGGCGGACAGCGGCAGGTGGACTGCCATCTGATCGCCATCGAAGTCGGCGTTGAATGCGGCGCAGGCAAGCGGCGGCAGGTGGATGGCCTTGCCTTCCACCAGGATCGGCTCGAATGCCTGGATGCCCAGACGGTGCAGCGTAGGTGCACGGTTCAGGAGCACCGGATGCTCGGAGATGACCTCTTCGAGCACGCCCCACACTTCGGAGTCCGCACGGTCCACGAGGCGCTTGGCGCTCTTCATGTTCTGCGCGAAGCCCTGGTCCACGAGGCGCTTGATGACGAACGGCTTGAACAGCTCGAGGGCCATCGGCTTCGGCAGACCGCACTGGTGCATGCGCAGGGACGGGCCGACCACGATCACGGAACGGCCAGAGTAATCCACACGCTTACCGAGCAGGTTTTGACGGAAACGGCCCTGCTTGCCCTTGAGCATGTCGCTCAGGGACTTGAGCGGACGGTTCGAAGCGCCGGTGACCGGACGGCCACGACGGCCGTTGTCGAACAGGGAGTCGACGGCTTCCTGGAGCATGCGCTTCTCGTTGTTGAGCATGATCTCCGGGGCGCCGAGCTCGATGAGGCGCTTCAGACGGTTGTTACGGTTGATCACACGACGGTAGAGGTCGTTGAGGTCGGAGGTGGCGAAACGGCCACCGTCGAGCTGCACCATCGGGCGCAGGTCCGGCGGGATGACCGGGATCACGTCGAGCACCATGGCCTCCGGCTTGTTGCCGGTGGTCAGGAA
>ENA-OQDF01000046-OQDF01000046.1-human-gut-metagenome-genome-assembly--contig:-NODE-46-length-35676-cov-2.087794_pt1 | contig 35676 bp, 51 predicted proteins | sample MGYA00242769_ERZ504597 | MGnify/ENA primary metagenome ERZ504597 (study PRJEB26092, sample SAMD00036305) | human gut metagenome | host: Homo sapiens | study: EMG produced TPA metagenomics assembly of...
AAAAAAGACGGTAAATGCGTGGAGTAATACGGATCCATATTTGTATGAACTTTTGATAGAAGTACAGAATGAAAAAGACGAAACGGTAGAAGTTGTACCTTATCCGATCGGATTCCGCAAGATTGAGTTAAAAGATGGAAAGATGCTGCTGAATGGCAAGCGCCTGATCATCAATGGTGTGAATCGGCACGAATGGAATGCCCGGAGCGGAAGATGTATTACCGAAGCCGACGAGAAATGGGACATTGAATGCATCCGGCGCAATCATATCAATGCAGTCAGAACCTGTCATTATCCAGATCATATCTCCTGGTATTACAGGTGTGATCAGGCTGGAATTTATCTGATGGCGGAGACAAATCTGGAGACACATGATCATGGCAGAAGATGGGAGCAACAGAGCGTCATGGAATGTTCCGGGAAATATAGAATGTTGGAGAGCATGCACTCTGGACCGTGCGTTTCGAATTTTGAGACATTTAAGAACCATACATCTGTATTATTCTGGTCACTGGGAAATGAATCCTATGCAGGCAATGTATTAAGAGAGATGAACCAATATTATAAGGAAAAAGATCCGGACAGACTGGTACATTATGAAGGGGTCTGACCATAACCGTTCATATGAAGATGTGATTTCAGATATGGAAAGCCAGATGTATACATCACCGGAGAATGTAAAGGAATATCTGGAGAATAATCCGAAAAAACCATTTCTCTTGTGTGAATATATGCATGATATGGGAAATTCCCTGGGAGGAATGGAATCTTATATCCGGTTACTGGACCAATATGATAATTATCAGGGGGATTCATCTGGGATTATATGGATCAGGCACTTTGGGTGAAAGATGAAGTGACAGGACGAGAAGTTTTGCGTTATGGCGGTGATTTTGATGACAGACCGTCTGATTATGAATTTTCCGGAACGGTATTCTATTTGCAGACCGAACAGAAAAGCCGGCTATGCAGGAGGTGAGACATTACTATGGATTACGCAGATAGAGGGAAATTAAGGATTGTATATGGAGATGTGACAATCGGGGTGCACGGAGAAGATTTTCATCTGATTTTTTCTTATCAGACAGGAGGACTGGAGTCCATGGTGAAGTCCGGAAAGGAATGGCTATACCGCACTCCAAAGCCGACATTCTGGAGGGCAACAACAGACAATGACCGGGGAAATGGATTTCCGTTCCGATCCGGTATGTGGCTGGCCGCAGATATGTTTCAAAAATGTGTGGATGTCCAGGTGCAGATAGACGGAATCAGGATAGAAAAACCAATTGCACCGGTAAATAATAAATATTCGGATAAAGAAACTGCGGAACGTGTAGAAATTGTATTTACATATGAGACATTAACTGTTCCGTTAACACAGGTAAAAGTATCGTATCTGGTATTTTCTGATGGAAATGTCAGAGTAAGAGCACACTATTACGGAAAAGAAGGCCTTCCGGAACTTCCGGCATTCGGTATGCGCTTTATCATACCAACAGAGGCAGATGGGTTTGTCTATGAAGGCTTATCGGGCGAGACTTATCCGGACAGAAAAGCCGGAGGAGTTCATGGTATCTATGAGGTGGAAGGTCTGCCGGTCACACCATATCTGGTTCCGCAGGAATGTGGAATGCATGTGGATACCGAATGGGTGAAGTAAAAGAAGTAAGGTTCTGGATAACCGAAAACGACACATGGAACAGAGTGAACTGACATTCCGTGCCGGAAGTGAGATCAGCCATTCGAAATTTGCATTCTCCTGCCTTCCGTATACTTCAGAAGAACTTGAAAATGCAACGCATCAGGAAGAGCTGCCGCCGGCAAGGAGAACGGTACTATGCATTTATGGTGCAGTCCGGGGTGTCGGAGGAATCGACAGCTGGGGATCGGATGTGGAAGAGGAGTACCGGATTCCGGGAAACAGGGATATAGAAGTAGAATTTATAATGTAGATATCGGAGCATAAGAAATCAGGATTCAGAAACTTGACATGAATACAGCGATGCGATAGATTAATTTATGGATTAGAGAGTATGAAGGAGAGAAACTTATGAATTTACATGAATTCTTTATCGTATGCCCGCTGGTATTTCTTGCCGGTTTTGTGGATGCGATTGCCGGAGGAGGAGGCTGATTTCATTGCCGGCCTATATGTTCGCAGGAATTCCGGTACACAATGCAATTGCGACGAATAAATTATCATCGGCAACGGGAACGGCGGTGTCAACATGGCATCTTGTGAAGAGCAGATGTGTGGATCTGTTTCTGGTTCCGGGAACGGTAGCATGTGCGTTCGTTGGTTCGATTGCAGGGGCGAACCTGGCACTGATCATCAGTGACAAAGTATTAAAGACGGTACTGGTCTTTGTTCTTCCGGTTGTGGCGTTCTGTGTGTTACGTGACAAAGATCTGAAACCGGTGATCCCGGAAGGCTTTACCAGAAAGAAACAGTATCTGATCATGGCGGCTTGTTCATTCGTGATCGGCATCTATGATGGATTTTACGGACCGGGAACCGGGACATTTTTACTGCTTACATTTACCAAATTAGGAAAGCTCGATATGGAGAAAGCAACAGGAAACGTAAAGTTGTCAATTTGACATCAAATATATCGGCGTTAATTACATTTATTCTGGCAGGGAAGATCTTATGGGTACTGGGACTTTCGGCATCCATATTCAGCATTGCAGGACATTATCTTGGTGCACACATGGTTGTGAAGAACGGGGTAAAGGTCATCAAGCCGATTATCTTACTTGTGCTCGTATTACTGATGATCAAGATTATTCTCGGAATATAGATGGAATAATTTAGCATATTGCAGTAAAAGAGCCCGCAGTGTATAATGTACCCATAATTTTAGGAAATGAGGTATAACATGGAAGATTCAAATAGAAACTTTAAATTACAGACATGTGAAGATTTTATAGAAGTGCTTGCAAGTAAAGCGGCTGTTCCGGGAGGTGGCGGAGCGGCCGCTTTAACCGGGGCTATCGGAATTGCGCTTGGCAATATGGTTGGAAGCCTGACAGTGGGAAAGAAAACATATGCAGATGTAGAAGATGAAATTATCGAATGCAAGAAAGAGGCGGATGAGATCGCAAAAGAATTCTTAGAACTGATGGATAAGGATGCGGAAGCATTTGAGCCGCTCAGTAAAGCATACGGACTTCCGAAGTCTACGCCGGAAGAGATTGCAGAAAAGAAGAGATCATGGAGAATGCACTGAATGTGGCATGTGGTGTTCCGATCGAGATCATGAAGACCTGTGCCAGAGGCATTGACCTTGTCGAAGTATTTGCTGCAAAGGGCAGCCGGATTGCATTAAGTGATGCTGGAGTCGGAGCAACACTTTTAAAATCTGCCATGCAGGGCGCATCATTGAATGTATACATCAATACGAAATCAATGAAAGACAGAAAAAGAGCGGAAGAACTCAATCAGCTGGCAGATTCCCTCCGGGAAGAATATGAAGCAAAAGCAGACCGTATATTTGCGGAAGTAAGCAGCCGCATCCGGTAAAGACAGTGTTAGAAAGAAAAAGAAGTAGAAAGAAAGCAGCAGGACAAATAATGGCAAAATTACTATTAGGAAAAGAAGTAAATGCTTCTATTAATGAAGAAATCAAGGCAAAAGTAGAAAAAGTTAAAAGCACAGGACATTACACCGACGCTTGGAATCATCCGTATCGGCGAAAGAGAAGACGATATCGCATATGAAAAAAGTGCAGCAAAACGATGTGAGACGCTTGGCGTAGCATATGAGAAATTCCTTCTTCCGGCAGATGTAAAAGAAGAAGAGGTATTAAAGACGATCAGTCAGGTAAATAAGAATGATAAAATTCATGGCGTTCTGTTGTTCAGACCTCTTCCGAAGCATCTGAACGAGGACAGGATCGTCAATGCGCTGGCGGTAGAAAAAAGATGTAGATGGAATTACGGATCTTTCTATGGCAGGAGTTTCATGGGAAAAGATATGGGATACGCACCATGTACGCCAAGTGCCTGCATGAAGGTGCTGGAGCATTACGGAATAGACTGCACGGGTAAAAAAGTGGTAGTTATCGGAAGAAGTCTGGTAGTCGGAAAACCGGCAGCCATGATGCTGCTGAAGAAGAATGCGACAGTAACTGTCTGCCATACCAGAACAGTGGACATGCCGTCCATGGTAAAAGAGGCGGATATTGTAGTTGTAGCGGCCGGAAAAGCCGGAGTTATCGATGGAAACTATCTGAGAGAAGGACAGATCGTCATTGATGTCGGAATTAATGTGAATGAAGAAGGAAAACTCTGTGGAGATGTGAATTTTGAGGAGGCAGAAAAGATCGTAGATGCGATCACACCGGTTCCGCGTGGAGTCGGAGGGGTAACGACTTCCATTCTGCTGGAGCATGTGGTGGATGCTGCAATTGCACAGAACAGATAGGGATTTGAGAGGCGGAGAGAATGAAGAGGTTAGATTTCGAAAATGGAACAGTAACAGGGAACATTCTTGGAGCGGCTCTTCCGATGCTTGCTGCCCAGCTGTTAAATCTGCTGTATAACATTGTAGACCGTGTATACATTGCACGTATTCCGCATGAGGGAACGGCAGCACTCGGGGCAGTCGGGATCTGTTTCCCGTTAATTGTGATCATTACTGCTTTTGCAAATCTCTTCGGCGGCGGTGGTGCGCCGCTGTTTTCGATTTACAGAGGAAAGAAAGAAGAGAAGACGGCAGTCAGAATTATGAATACCTCGTTTTCCATGATCTGTGCCAGTGCAGTACTGCTGATGATCGGAGGATTCCTTTTTGCGTATCCGGTTTTGATATTGTTCGGAGCTTCCAAAGATGCAATGGTCTATGCATATCCATATATGATGATCTATCTGATCGGTACAGTACCTTCGATGATCGCGGTGGGAATGAATCCGTTCATTAATGCACAGGGATACTCACTGATAGGGATGTCTTCGGTTGCTGTCGGAGCAGCTGCAAATCTGATCCTGGATCCGATATTTATTTTTATCCTTGGACTTGGCGTAAGAGGAGCAGCAATCGCAACGGTATTGTCACAGACGATATCCGCAATGTTTGTATATTCCTTTCTTGCAAGAAGATCAGAATTGAAGTCCGGCTTTTGCGAAGGGAAGAGATCACAGCATGTATCGGATATGCCAGAAACATTGTAAGTCTTGGAATGGCAGGATTTATTATGCAGCTTACGAACAGTCTGGTATCAATCTGCTGCAATCATGTACTTTCCGTTACAGGAGGAGATATCTACATTTCGGTTATGACAATTATTAGCAGTGTGCGTCAGCTTGTGGAGACACCGATCAGTGCGATAAATGAAGGTACATCTCCGATCCTGAGTTATAATTACGGCGCACGCCGTCCCGGACGTGTGAGAAAAGCTATGGTAGTGCTTGCAGTTATGATCCTTCTCTATACTGCTGTGATGTGGGGGAGTATTATTGTAATTCCGGAAGTTCTTATCCGTATTTTCAGTTCTGATAAGATGCTGTTAAAAGATGCGGTACCTGCACTCAGACAGTATTTCGCCGCATTTATTTTCATGGATCTGCAGTATATGGGGCAGACAGTATTCAAATCATTGAATAAAAGAAGCAGGCAATCTTTTTCTCAATACTCCGGAAAGTGGTAATTGTAGTTCCGCTCACTTATTTCATGCCGTATGCATTGCATATGGGAACGGATGGGGTATTTCTTGCAGAACCGGTTTCGAATGTGATCGGTGGAAGTGTCTGCTTTATCACGATGCTTTGTACGGTACTGCCGGAGCTGAAAAGAATGGAAGCAAGAGAATAAATATGATGTGATTTTAGGGGAGATATGGATAAAAAGATTTCAAAAATAACAAGAGGACTGATGATGGTTCTGACAGTCATATTGATTGCACTGTTCCTGACGATCATGGTTCTGGTGAGTAAGATTCAGGGAACAGCCCGTGTCGTAAATTACGCCGGACTGGTCCGCGGAAAGACGCAGCGTATTATCAAACTTGAGGTTGCAAAAGAACCGCAGGATGAGATGATTGAATCGGTATCTTCGTTTATAGAAGGACTTCGGTATGGAAGTGATGAACTGAATCTGGTCCGTCTGGATGATCATGCATTTCAGAATAAGATGAAAGAACTGGATGAACATTTTCTGGAGTTGCAAAAAGAGATCCGGCAAGTGCGTAAAGAGGGATATGAGAATACGGAAATCATAGAAAAAGCGAGGCGTTCTTCGGAATCTGTGACGAAGCGACCGGGCTTGCGGAAAAGTATGCACAGAAGAAAGCAACTGCACTGGAACGGCTGGAAAAGATTGTGATCGCAGATATTATCGGTCTGGTGTGTCTTCTGGCATATGAACTGATCAAGGCTGTAAAATACGCTGCGCAGAATAAAGCACTTAAGAAAAAAGTCTATCTGGATGAGGCAACCGGACTTCCGAATAAGAACCGCTGTGAGGAGATCTTAGACGGAGAAATGCCGGAATGTACGGATGGATCAGTAGCAGTGTGTGTATTCGATCTGAATAATCTGCGTATTATTAATAACAGGTTCGGACATGAACAAGGAGATGCGTACATCCGTTCATTTGCGGTGCAGTTAAGAAAAGCGCTGCCGGAAGAATATTTTGCAGGGCGGGATGGCGGAGATGAGTTTATTGCTGTACTTGAGTGTGTGGATCATGAAAAAGTACGGGAAATATTGGGAACAATACGTTCGGAAATTGCCGGATATTCCCAGGAACATCCGGAGATGCCGATCAGTTATGCGGTAGGATATGCACTGGCGGAAGATTTTGAAGGATGTACGATGCGGGAACTCTTCCGGCATGCCGATAAGAATATGTATATAGATAAGAATCAGGCGAAGATAAAAGAGGCAGCGGACCGCCGGGCACTTCATATTCAGATCCTGGATGGAATCAGACAGCAGGGATTTCAATTTTCGGACTGCCTGTATTGTGATGCTTTGCAGGATCAGTATACAGTTTTACGTGCAAGCTCGAATTTCTTCCTTGCAGAAGATGGAAGTTATTCAGGAGCGGTAGAACAGATCGTGCAGAAACTTGCAGATGATTCATCAAGAAAAAGAATGTGGGAACGGCTGCAGATCCCATATATCATTTCCAATCTTTCGGAAAAGAAAGAAGAAGTGCAAAATATGAACTTCCTTATTGCAGGAAGAATGGAAAAGAGATACAGAGAGGCCGTATGACATTTCTGCGTCTGGATGATACGGCAGCCGGGAAGCTGCATCACTTTATTGTTGGATTTGAAGTGTTTCATGACATGGAGCGGGTCCTGGAAGATGAGAGGCTGCACTTGGAACAGTATTATGAGCAGATGAAGCAGTCTATTCTGGAAAATAGTAATTATATAGAAGCGCTTCTTGAAACAGCGGAAGCTTTGTATACAGTGAACCTGACACAGGATCGTCTGGAACAGATATTTCATCATAGAAAGAAAGAAGAGCGTATATTTGACTTTCAGGGAGAACTTCCATGTTCGTATGATGGATATTGCAGGAAAATACGGCAGCATATTACAGAAGATACATTGGAAACGTATAAGATCATAGATACATCAAAGAGTCTTCTGGATCGTTTTTATGCCGGTGAGAAGCAGGTGACTGTGGAATATCAGGAAAGCAACAAAGACGGAAAAGAAATCTGGATCCAGAAGACAGTGCTGATGTCGCAGGATACAGTCTATGATAACGAGAAAGAACGGGAGCATACAGTGGTTCGCGGAATCATTATGTTCCGGAATACTTCGGAATTCCACGAAAAGGATCAGAAAGAAAAAGAACAATTGCAGATTGCCTATGAAAAGGCAGATATGGAAAGTAAGACAAAGACAGAATTCATGAATCGTATGAGTCATGATCTGCGAACCCCGATCAATGGAATCCTGGGAATGATACATGTGATCCGAAAGAGCTGGAACAATCAGGAGAAGCTGGAAGATTCGGTAGATAAGATCGAGATTTCGACAAGACATCTGATGGATCTGGTGAATGATGTACTTGATATGAGTAAGCTTGAATCGGGACATCTGACAGTGCATGAAGAACCGTTTGATCTGGAAGATCTTATGAAAGAAGTGGCAGTACTGATGCAGGGACAGCTGGAAGAAACTGGAATTATACACCGCAAGCACAGGGAAAATATGCAACATACTATGCTGAAAGGGGATGCGCTTCAGCTGCAGAGAATTATGATGAATCTGTTTGGCAACGCAGTCAAATACAATAAAAAAAATGGAACCATAGATACTTATGTGACAGAGATTTCGTGTGACGGTAAGAATGTTTTGTATGAATTCAGGATTGCAGACAGTGGGATCGGTATGAGCAGGGAATATATGGAACATGAATTGTTCCAGCCGTTTACGCAGGAAAAGGCAGATGCAAGAACGCAGTATAAAGGAACCGGACTTGGAATGTCGATTGTTAAAGGTCTGATTGATAGAATGAATGGTACGATCAGTGTCCGCAGTACCCCGGGAGAGGGGAGTGAATTCACATTCCGGCTGGCATTTCGTCTGGCAGAAGAGGAAAGGCAGCAGGCGGCTGATAATAAGGAAGACGCGAAAGATGACCTAGCAGGAATGCGTGTATTATTGGTAGAAGATAATGATATCAATATGGAAATTGCAGAATTCTATCTGACAGATGCAGGAATAATCGTAGAGAAAGCATGGAACGGCAAAGAGGCTGTAGAGAAATATGAAGGTACACCAAAGGGGTATTACAGTGCAATACTGATGGATATCATGATGCCTGTGATGAATGGTATAGAAGCCGCAAGGAATATCCGGCGCAAGGAAAAGAATGGGGGAAAAGAAATCCCGATCATTGCAATGACCGCACAGTCGGAAAGAGAAAGTAAAGAAAGCTGCAGTCTGGCGGGAATGAATGCATATATATCCAAACCGGTAGATCCGGAGAATCTGATCCGAATATTGAGAATGTATCAGAAGCGTTAAAGGAAAGTGACAAAAGAGGAAGGTGACAGACATGGTATCATTAAATGATTATCTCTATTCAGGAGATACAGTACTCCGGATTCTTCATAATTACATCAAAGACCTGAGAAAAGATGCCAAAATGACAGGAAATGAAATTGACATGATTCATTGTAATTTCCTTTTACAGATTCAGGAATTACTGGAACATAATGACTTCCTGACAGCCCAGTCGCAGAAGATGAGAGAATTCTACAAATACATGGCACAGGAATATCCGTTTATGGCATTTACTTTCAAGGGAAGAATCAAGTCTCTGATCCGTGCAGAAGAGAAATTCAACGGATATATTGTGGAATTCATCTATGATTATTATGAGGAATATGGGGAGTATCCAAGTGTAGCAGAACTAAAGAAACGATTACGTTGCTTTAGAGATTTAATTGCTTACAGGATCATTATTTCTGTTCCGAGATGTCATCTGAACAGTGAAGAGGACAGGGAAGAACAGGAACGGAAATATCTATATCAGATTGCAAATGTCCTTCCTGGTTTCCAGGAGGAACAGGGATTCAGTGCGGAACCGGCTATGGGGATTAAGGAGAGTACATCCCCGCTTCTGAACGAGTCGGTGAAACCATATTACAGAGATTATATCTGCAGCAGCAGCCTGAATAATTATCAGTCTCTTCATATCACCTTCTATGATAACAGCTCCAGGTGTTATATGGAGGTACAGCTCAGGACAAAAATGATGGATGATGTGGCAGAGATCGGTACGGCAAATCATATTGGATATGAGAAAGAGCAGGAGCATGACAGGGCAAGGAGAGACGCAGTCCCGGAGGGTGAATGTCAGTATTTTGATGAGGCCTATGAGAGAGGAATGAAACTGCTGAATCTGGATCTTGCAGAACTGGATGTGAATATGTTCTCTGCGGTTAATAACAGTCTGATTAATGATGGATGTGGACTTTACCGGGGACGTCTGATCCTGCCGTATGAGCACTTGTCCAGATTTCAGAATGATCTGATCGATTAGAGAAGAATCGCAGAAAAAGCGATGAAAATACAGTTTGAATTTGCAATACAAAGCAAAATATAGTATGATATGATTCAGGGCTTTAAAGTGTAGTGCTTTAAAGTACTGAGAATTTGAAAGGATATTTATACTATGATAGTTAATTTGATAGAACGGATATATGGCTTTTTGTGGGGAGATTTGTTACAGATACCGCTTCCGGGCGGCGGAAGTGTCGGAATCTCACTGCTGATCATCCTGCTGATCCCGGCGGGAATCTACTTTACGATCCGCACAAGGGGACTTCCCATCCGCCTGTTCCCGGATATGGTGGTGGCATTGACCGGTAAAAAGGATGATAATAACAGTCTGTCTACTTTCCAGACATTGATCGTATCAACGGCAACCCGTGTCGGTATGGGTAATCTGGTAGGTGTGGTTGCGGCAGTATCGGCCGGAGGCGCAGGAGCTGTCTTCTGGATGTGGGTGACGGCACTGATCGGATCGTCAACTGCATTCATAGAGGCAACGCTTGCACAGATGCATAAAGAAAGAGATCCCCTGTATGGTGGATTCCGCGGAGGTCCGGCATATTATATCCATGATTATATAGAAGGCAGGACAGGAAAAAAGAAAAAACATGTATTGGTATCGGTGTTATTTGCTGTCTCCGGACTGATCTGCTGGTGTGGGATCAGCCAGGTGATCAGTAATTCGGTAGCCGCTTCTTTTGAAAATGCATTTTCGATTCCGCCGCTTTACACGACGATTGTGCTGGTAATCCTTGCGGCTGTCATTGTACTTCGTAAAAATGCCACAGTGAAAGTGCTGGATCTGATGGTTCCGTTTATGGCGGTATGTTATTTCTTTATTACAATCTTCATCATCGTAACGAATATCGGAAGTCTTCCTGGAGTATTTGTAAGGATTATCCAGGAGGCATTCGGAGCCCGTCAGGTAGTAGCGGGTGGATTCGGAGCAGTGTTGATGAATGGAGTAAAGCGCGGACTGTTTTCAAATGAAGCCGGATCCGGTTCCGCACCATGTGCGGCAGCGGCAGCAGAATGTGACAAACCGGTAAAGGCAGGATTTACACAGGCACTTGGGGTATTTATAGATACGATTGTGATTTGCAGCTGTACGGCCATGATCATGCTTCTGGTACCGGAAAAACTGCTGGCAGGAAAAGAAGGAATGGATCTTTTGCAGACAGCGATGAAGTATCATCTGGGAGAATTTGGAGTGATCTTCATTGCAGTAACTTTATTCCTGTTCAGTTTCTCGACATTCCTGGGAATCCTCTTCTATGCAAGAAGTAATGTGGCTTATCTGTTTGGTGATAAATGGTGTTGGCAGACAGCATATAAAGTGCTCGCACTTGTGATGCTGTTCATCGGTGGAATTGCAACCTATACATTTGTATGGGATCTGGGAGATGTCGGAATCGGGCTGATGACCATTTCAATATCGGAGCACTGTATCTGATGGGTGGACAGGCACTGGATGAATTGAAAGTGTATGAAGCGTCAAAAAAGAATAAGAAATCATGATAAAGATTAAAAAGAGCAGCAGATATACCGTTGAAATAAAAATGCGGCATATCATAGTGCTCTTTTTTATTATCATTTATCTGTCATAATATTTGCCATATCTGCAGGCAGCGGAGCTGTAAATGACATCCATTCTCCGGTAATCGGATGGGCAAATTCCATATGATGGGAATGCAGTGCCTGTCTGCTTATGTGTTCCATATCCGGGTTATACAAGTAATCTCCAATCAGTGGGAAACCCAGATGTTTCATATGGATGCGGATCTGATGTGTCCGGCCGGTCTCAAGCTTCAGAGAGACCAGACTGTGTCCGTTGGCTTCTTTTACAAGTCGGTAATGTGTGATGGCTTCTTCACCGTGTTCAAAATCAACCGTGCGTTCGATGATGGTGCCTTCTTTTCTGGCAAGCGGAGCACAGATGGTTCCGGCCGCAGGTGTGACACTGCCCTTTACTATGGCAAGATATTCCCTGTGCACTTCGCGGTTCTTTGTCATGGTAGAAAGGATACTTCCACTGACCAGATGCTTGGATACGACAGTCAGACCGGAAGTGTCCCGGTCCAGACGGTTACAGCAACGGAAGATGAAAGGTTTTCCCTGTTCCTGATAATACCATGCGAGCGCATTGGCAAGGGAATTATAATAATTGTTCATGGACGGATGAATCGGCATACCGGCAGGTTTGTTGATTACGATGATGTCCTCGTCTTCATAAATGATGTCCAGTGGAATCTCAACCGGCGGGATCTTTTCGGAATTTTTTGTCTCGCAGATGATAACCTGAAGGATATCCCCGGCAGTCAGTATCTGGCGCATATAATAATGTACGCCATTGACAAGAATACTTTTGGGCATGCGTTTGATTTCAGCAAGATTCTGTCCGGAATACCCTCTGCGTCTTAAAAACTGTTCGATGCGCAGTCCACTGTCTTTTTTTGTAATTATATATTGTATCGTACGGTTCATTGCAATTCTCCTGTGATATAGCGTATAATGATAATACATATGATTGTAGATATCTATCATATCATAATCCATGTAAGAAAATAAAGGCAGAATATATAGGAAAGGCTGAAGTGGATGATATGTAAGGGAAAGGAGAAAAGTGTGACAGGACTCAGTACATTATGTTATATCGAAAAAGATGGAAAATATCTGATGCTTCACCGTACGGTAAAGAAGAATGATGTAAATAAGGATAAATGGATTGGTGTCGGCGGACATTTTGAGGCAGATGAAAGTCCGGAAGAATGCATTTTAAGAGAAGTAAAAGAAGAGACAGGATATACATTGACGTCCTATCGGTTCTGTGGAATCGTTACATTTGTATCTGGAAATGGTGTGACGGAATACATGCATTTATTCACTGCAGATGGATTCGAGGGAGAACCGATTGCATGTGACGAAGGAGAACTGGAATGGGTGGATATCGATAAGATTGAATCATTACACATCTGAAGGGGACAAGATCTTCCTCCGGCTGCTCGCTGAGAAAGTACCGTTCTTTTCGCTGAAGCTGGTCTATGACGGACATGACGGTCTGATATCGGCGGTGCTGAACGGGAAAGAGATAAAAAATAAAGAAAGGAAAGAATCGGAACATGCAGAAAAATACAGAACAGATGAAATTGGAAAATGATCAGATTGAAGTTATCGTGAATTATCACGGAGCGGAACTCCGGTCATTGAAGAAAAAAGCAACAGATCAGGAATACCTCTGGAATGCAGATGCGAAATACTGGGGGCGTACATCACCGGTATTATTTCCATTTGTAGGAGGAGTAAAGAATAAAGTTTACAGATATGAGGGGAAAGAATATCCGATGAATCAGCATGGATTTGCCAGAGACATGGAGTTTTCACTGGTAAGCCAGAGCGCAGATGAAGTATGGTTTGCACTGGAAGATACAGAAGAGACATATAAAGTATATCCATTTCACTTTCATCTGGAGATAGGATATAGACTGGAAGATGCTTCGGTCAGTGTGATGTGGAAAGTTAAGAATATAAATGATAAGGAGATGCATTTTGCAATTGGTGCACATCCTGCATTCTTCTGTCCGCTTCATGAAGGTGAGAAACAGTCTGAGTATTGTCTGGGATTCCGTAATGGACAGGGGAAAGTACCGGAAGCATTGGTGAATACCGTATTTGGAGAAGGTGGTGTCGTTACGACGCAGAAAAAAGAATATAAGCTGACAGACGGATGCCTTCCGATGGATGAACATCTCTTTGACGGAGATGCACTGGTGATCGAAGACCACCAGATTCAGAAAGTAGTACTTATGGATCCACAGAAGAAGGAATATCTGGCAGTGGAGTTTGATGCACCGTTAGTCGGAATCTGGTCACCGCCGAAAAAACAGGCACCGTTTGTATGTATTGAACCATGGTATGGACGCTGTGACAGTGAGATATTTGACGGAGAATTAAAAGACAGAGACTGGGAAAATACACTGGCAGAAGGAGAGGAATTCGAGGCATCCTATAGAATCATTGTTGAATAATTTTTTTAGAATATTTTATAGAATATATATGGATAACTTTGGGAAATCGGTTATAATAAGCATGTAGTTACATGATAACAGTCATTACGAAAGAGAGGAAATAGATATGGCAATTGTACATTTGTCAAAAGACAACTTTAAGGAAGAAGTATTAGAATCAAAGTGCCGGTACTGGTAGACTTCTGGGCAACGTGGTGCGGACCATGCCAGACAATGGGACCGCTGGTGGAAGAGATTGCAGAAGAGCGCGCAGATATCAAAGTATGCAAGCTTGATGTAGATCAGGAACCGGAACTTGCAAGACAGTACCGTGTAATGTCTATCCCGACATTCCTTGTGTTTAAAGAAGGAGAAGTTGTAAAGAGAGACATGGGTGTGATGTCTAAAGAAGAAGTTGAAGGACTTATTGGATAATCTATAAAGCGGTTTCACCGGATGGTGAAGCGCTTTATGTATATATAAAAGTATTAAAGTCCGAGTACGTCCTTAATAGAATAGAATCCAGGAGCTTTCCCGTCAAGATAAGCTGCGCAGTCACAGGCACCTCTCGCAAAGCATTCCCAGTTATAGGATGATGTGTGATCTCAAGACGTTCTCCCATGCCTCCGAAGAATACCGTATGGCTGCTTGGAATATTACCTGCACGGAGAGAATGATAGCCGATTGTTCCAGGTTCACGTGGAGATTCTCCCTCGCGTCCGTAGACGGCAATGTTGCTTAATTCTTTACCGAGAGCATGCGCCATGATTTCACCCATTTCTTTGGAAGTTCCGCTTGGAGCATCTTTCTTCCATTGATCATGCATTTCCAGAATCTCGATATCAATCTCATCTTTTAATGTTGTGGTTACCAGTTCCAGAAGCTTGTTCATGATATTGACAAGCTTAGAAGTATTGGCGGCATAAAGCATTGGGATCTGCTTTCCGGCATCTTCAAATCGTTTCATCTCTTCGGCGGAGAATCCGGTAGAACCGCATACCAGTGCTTTCTTATGTGCGATGGCAAGATCCAGGACCTCCATAGCCATTTCTTTTGTTGAAAAATCAATGATGACGTCACAGGAGTCGATCACACCTGCCAGATCATCTGTTACAGGGACGCCGAGTTCTGATCCTGTCATTGCGACAGTTCCAAGATCCATTCCTATATAATCACGTCCTTTTGGTGCTATTCCGGCGACGAGTTTCATATCATCACGGCTGGCAGCGACCTGTGTGATTAATTTTCCCATTTTCCCTCTGGGTCCGATTACAATAACTTTCATATCCATTCTCCTTTCGCAGTCCGGTCGTATTTTTATAGCGGTATATCCGGAACTACTATAAACTAAGACCAGTATAACACAGCAATTATCCTGTGGATATGAAGAAATCTGAAAACGGCAGGAAATATTGTATAAATAAAAAGAATTCAAGAGAAAGATCCATAAGAGTCTGCTCTTGTAGGAAAGGTATGAAAATAGTATACTATGAAAAGTGATTATGAAAAAAAGATAATGGAGGCACGAATGAAAGGAATTATATTTGACGTAGACGGAACTTTGTGGGATTCGACAAGGGAAGTTGCGGTTGCATGGAATAAAGTATTGCAGGATGAGATGGAAGGCCACGAGATCTTAACCGCAGAAGGGCTGCAGAAAGAATTTGGAAAGCCGATGGATGCGATTGCAGAAAGTCTCTTTCCGGAAATGTCTGAAAAAGACAGGATGGAACTTCTAGGTAAGATGATGGCATATGAAAATGAACTGGTAGCGGTTGGTCCATGTGTGATCTACAATGGTGTACCGGAGACAATCAAAGCACTGAGTAAAAAATATCCACTGTATATAGTTAGTAACTGTCAGGATGGATATATTGAAGCGTTTCTTAAGAATTCCGGACTGGGCGGGTATTTCAAAGATTTTACATGTCCGGCTTATACAGGCAGGTTAAAGGGTGAAAATATCCGTATCATTATGGAAAGAAACGGACTGGATGAAGCAGTGTATGTAGGAGACACCCAGGGGGATGCCAATGCATGTAAGGAAGCAGAAGTACCGATGATCTTTGCGTCATATGGGTTTGGAGAAGTGGAAGGAGAATATCCGTCGATCCAGGCATTTACAGAACTGCAGAATATAGATTTTGACAGACTATAATCAGAAAAATATTGCATTTTATATGCAAAAATACTATAATTCTCTTATATTATTTCGTTAAAAAATACTAGAAAAGCAGAGGTATAGATTATGAAAAAAGAGTTGTAGTTGCATTAGGACACAGAGCACTTGGTACGACATTACCAGAACAGAAAGAAGCAGTTAAGAAGACCGCAAAAGTAATCGGTGATCTGATTGAAAAGGGATATCAGGTTGCGGTCACACACAGTAATGCGCCGCAGGTCGGTATGATCCATACTGCAATGAATGAATTCGCAAAAGAGCATGAAGATTACACGGCAGCCCCAATGTCGGTATGTTCTGCCATGAGTCAGGGATATATCGGATATGACCTTCAGAATGCAATCCGCGAAGAATTAATGGATCGTGGAATCTACAGAACAGTCAGCACGATCCTGACACAAGTGATCGTTGATCCGTACGATGAAGCATTTTATACACCGACCAAGGTACTTGGACGTTATATGGATGTAGAAGAAGCAAGTGCAGAACGCAAGAAGGGAAACTATGTTGTAGAAGAACCTGGTAAAGGATTCCGCCGTATCGTTGCAGCTCCGAATCCGGTCAGCATCGTAGAGATTGATGCGATCAAAGCATTGCTGGATGCAGATCAGGTTGTCATTGCATGCGGTGGAGGCGGAATTCCGGTATTAGAGCAGGATCACCGTCTGAAAGGTGCAAGTGCAGTAATCGAAAAAGATCTGACAGCCGGAAAGATGGCAGAAGAGACAGATGCGGATTCACTCATCATTCTTACAAGTGTTGAAAAAGTTAAGATCAACATGGACAGACCGGAGGAAGAAGAACTGAGAGAGATCAGTGTTGATCAGGCAAAAGCCTATATGGAAGAAGGACATTCGGAAAATATAACATGTATCCGAAGTTCAGAGCAGCTGTAGAATTTCTTGAAAAGAGAGAAGGAAGAAGTGCACTGATCACATCTTTTGATAAGCTGGATGAAGCACTCAAAGGAAAGACAGGTACACTGATCAGATAAAAAGTTACAAGATCAGAAGAACCGGCTGCCTTCAAAAGCAGGATAAAAACCTGCACAGACATAGTGAAAGCTGTGAATGTGCGGGTTTTTTTTGTATTTTAACAGACAATCAGAATAAGGAGCAGGTGCATATAGTATAAGGAACAGGAACTTTACAATGTGGATAAGTTATGCTGTGTCCGACAGGGAGGTGGAAAACAGATGTCCAAAATCCGGCTGTGCGAACTGGCCAAAAAAGAAGTGATCAATTGCTGCGACTGCAAGAAGCTTGGAGTATATCGATGACCTGATCATTGATGACTGCAAAGGCTGTATTGAAGCACTTGTAGTCCCGGAAGGTGGGAAATGGTGTAACTTTTTGGAGATGGAACAGAGTATATCATACCCTTTTCCTGCATCAAAAGAATCGGCCCTGATTTAATTCTGGTAGAGATACATGAGGAAAAATAACAAAAAATAGGGCGGAAATGTGTTTGACTTCTCTTTTTGAAAAAGATATACTGTATTTGAACTGCTATAAAGGACAGAAAGGAACGAATCAGATGAAATGCCCATATTGTAATAATCCGGATACAAGAGTGATTGATTCCAGACCGGCGGAAGACGGAAGCTGTATCAGACGCCGCCGTTCTTGTGATATATGTGGGAAACGTTTTACTACATATGAAAAAGTAGAGACAATTCCGCTGACAGTAATAAAGAAGGACAATACCAGAGAACAGTATGACCGCCGGAAAGTAGAGAACGGCGTGGTTCGTGCCTGTTATAAACGACCTGTTGCAACGGCAGATATCCAGAAGTTGTCGACAGAATAGAAACAAAAGTATTTAGCATGGAAGAAAAAGAGATTCCGAGCAGTGCGATCGGTGAGGCTGTTATGGATGAATTAAAAAATACTCGATGAGGTTGCTTATGTCCGTTTCGCATCCGTTTACAGAGAATTTAAGGATGTCAGTACATTTATGGACGAATTAAAAAAGATATTAAAATAAATCCGATATGGAATGGGAATGCAGAATCTGTCAGACTGAATAATGAATATTGGATGAAGAAGGAATTGCTTATAAAGCAATAAAGTGATAATATATATGGGAGAAGCAAAAATATTTGCTTCTCCCTTTTTCAAAAGAGAATCAGATTTGTTATAAATAGATGTGTATTTAAAATAGCTTGTTAGAATAGATTGGGTGAAATAATATGAGAACATATAAGTTAACTATTTCCTATGACGGAAGCAGGTATCAGGGATGGCAGAGACAGGCCACAACAGACAATACGATACAGTATATTCTGGAGTGGAGTATTGGTAAATTAGTCGGATACCGTGTGCATATAGATGGATCAGGAAGAACAGATGCAGGTGTACATGCGCGTGGACAGGTCGCAAGTGTGAAACTGTCTAAGTTGTACGATACGAAAGAACTGAAAGATTCGCTGAACAGATATCTTCCGGAAGATATCCGTATTGTGAAAGTAGAACTGGCAAAGAATGGATTCCATGCGCGCAAAAGTGCGAAAGGTAAGAAATATGAATATTACATCGACTGCGTGAAAAGCCGGATGTATTTTCAAGAAGATATTGTTATCATTATCCAGAAAAACTGGATATCGAAGCAATGCGTGATGCGACCAGATATCTGATCGGACCGAAGAACTTTACCAGCTTTACAGATGACAAGGAATGTAAAGATCCGGTTCGGAAGATTACGAATATTAAGATCGTCAGGAGCGGGGAAAAGGTAAGAATTACTTATTATGGTACCGGTTTCCTATATCACATGGTAAGAATCCTGACGGGAACGCTTCTGGAGATAGGTGCAGGCAAGAGGGATGCGTCCATGCTTCCGGTCGTAATTGCGGCAGAGGACAGAAGCCTTGCAGGATTTCTGGCTCCGGCAAGGGGATTATTCTTAAGAAAAGTATATTATTAAGAATAGAATAAAACAGATGAGATATATGTCAGAAAAAGTAAAAGTACTGTCCGCAAAAAAAGGACAGGAAAAAGCCGGGAGGAATATATGAAGTTTATATCGTGGAACGTCAATGGAATCCGTGCGTGTGTACAGAAGGGATTTATGGATGTTTTTAATGAATTAGATGCAGATATTTTCTGTATTCAGGAATCAAAGATGCAGGCAGGACAGTTAGAACTGGATATGCCCGGATATCATCAGTATTGGAATTATGCAGAGAAGAAGGGATATTCGGGTACCGGGATTTTTACAAAGAAAGAACCGGTATCAGTAAGTTATGGTCTGGGAATCGAAGAACATGACAAAGAGGGCCGGGTGATCACGCTGGAATTTGAGGAATTCTATTTCATTACCGTGTATACACCGAATTCACAGAGTGAGCTTGCAAGACTGGATTACAGAATGCGGTGGGAAGATGCATTCCTTACTTATCTAAAAGAATTGGAAAAGAAGAAACCGGTCATTTTTTGTGGGGATTTAAATGTAGCACACAAAGAAATAGACTTGAAGAACCCAAAGACAAACCGTAAAAATGCAGGATTCACAGATGAAGAACGTGGGAAATTTACAGATCTTTTAAATGCGGGATTTATTGATACGTTCCGCTACTTCTATCCGGAAAAGGAAGGAATATACTCATGGTGGTCCTACAGATTCAGTGCAAGAAAGAAGAATGCAGGGTGGCGTATTGATTATTTCTGTGTATCAGAGAGCCTGCAGCCACGTTTGAAAGATGCCGTCATTCACACGGAGATCATGGGATCGGATCATTGTCCGGTAGAACTTGATATAGAGTAATCCGACAGTGTTATAATCATATGGAAAATATATGGAGCTGCCGCAAAAGTAGATAAACAATCTGTTTTTGTGGCAGCTCCATATATTTAAAAAGATAAAGAGTTTTATAAAAAGCCTCCGTCAACCCCGATGATCTGTCCGGTCATATATTCCGGAGCATGTACAATATTCCATACCATCTGGGCAATTTCCTTAGGAGTTCCGTAACGTCCGGCAGGAATTTCATCTTCCAGGGCTTTTCGTTCTTCCGGTGTGAGCTGATCGTTCATAGAAGTATCGATGACACCGCATGCAATTGCATTCACCTGGACATTACTTGGTGCGAGTTCTTTCGCCAGAGCTTTTGTGAATCCGTTGATACCGGATTGGATGCGGAGTATGCAACTTCGCAGGAAGCACCCGAGAGCCCCACATTGAAGAAATGTTGATGATCTTACCGGAACGCTTTGATACCATCGGAGGGATGGCCTGCCGGCAACAATAAATACAGAAGAAAGATTGGTCTGGATAATATGATTCCAGTCTTCATCTGTCATATCGGATAAGAGATTGATATGAGAAATTCCGGCATTGTTCACAAGAACATCAAGGTGTGAACAGTCATGATAGATACGGTTATATATGGCTCTTACATGGTCAGGATTGCCGACATCCCCGACAACGATCGTGCAAGGTGTGTGGTATTTTTTGCGGATATAGGCGCGGAGCTTTTTCAGTTCATCTACAGAAGAAGAACAATTTAAAAATGTGTGATATCCGCGCGATGCAAATCGTAAAGCAATGCTTTTCCCGATACCCCGGGAAGCCCCTGTGATTAAAATAGTCTTTTGTTCCATAATTTTTCTCCCCTGATCAATTAACTTTTCTTCTATTATATACTGAAATCATTGTCATTTAAGTGTTAGGTGATATTATTTATATAACAATAACCAGTCGGATCGTAGAAGATTGGTTCCAAAGCCAGACGTGATAAAAGAGAGGTACCATTATGATTAATAAGGCAATTGAATTTGCCACGAGAGCACATGCAGGACAGTTCAGGAAAGGGACAAGCAGACCATATATTGTGCATCCGATCGAAGTGGGAGATATTGTCTCAACGATGACGAAGGACGAGGAGATCATCAGTGCAGCGGTTCTTCATGATACAATCGAAGATTGTGCAGGAGTATCAAGAGAGCTTCTGGCAGAAGAATTTTCAGAACGGGTAGCAGGAATTGTGGCACAGGAAAGCGAAGACAAATCCAAGACATGGATGGAACGGAAATCAGCAACGATCGAGCATATTCGTACCGCACCCAAAGAAGTGCAGATGGTAGGACTTGCAGACAAGCTTTCGAATATGAGGGATATTGACAGAGATTATCCGGTATACGGAGAAGAATTGTGGAACCGTTTCAGAATGAAGGACAAAGGGATTATCGGCTGGTATTATATTGGAATCCGGGATGCCCTGAAGGAGTCGTTTGAAGGTGTAGAGGCTTATGAAGAATATATCAGACTGGTGAATAAGATTTTTGAACAGGAATGAATCATAAAGACAGATCATATAGCAGAAGATATCCAGGGTGTTGTGCAAAAGCAGTACCCTGATTCTTATTTACGCGAACAACGAGTAAAAGTCCGTGCTTGCACGAGACCTTGGCGATTGTCGCGATAACCTGAGAAACTCGCAGAGCGCGTTTCTAATAGTTTAGGAGAAAATGAGATGGCTGATGTAAGAAAACACATGATATTTCACGGAAGAGTGCAGGGAGTAGGTTTTCGTTATACTGCCAAATATCTGGCAAGATCAATGAATCTGACCGGATGGGTGAAAAATGAATATGACGGAACCGTAGTGATGGAAGTACAGGGAAGAGAAGCAATGATCTTCGAACTGATGAAAGGACTGAACAGGAATCAGTTTATCCAGATTGATTGGATTGATACAGAAGAGAAGGAAACAGAAACGGAAAGCAGTTTTGAAGTGAAATATTAAGTTTACAGGACGGGAAAAGTGATTCGGTATATACACTTGAAAGATAAATATGTTATACTGGAAGTATTCAAGATGAGGGTGGACGAGGAGAAGAAAAATGACGATAGAAACTGAAAATCAAAAGAGCGTAAAAGGAAGAATTGTAGCTGCGGCGTGGCAGCTGTTCTATGAAAAAGGATATAATGGAACAACGGTGGATGATATCATTGATCTGTCCGGAACATCCAAGGGTTCCTTCTATTATTACTTTAATACAAAGGACGAACTTCTGAATACATTGTCTATGATCCTGGATGATAATTATGAAATATTGAAAGAGAAAATGGATCCGGATATGAACAGTTATGATAAGTTACTGTATCTGAATTATGAAGCACATTCTATGATAGAAGAAAAGATCAACATTGATCTTCTGGCATCTCTGTATTCTACACAGCTTGTGGCACAGGGACACAGATCATTGCTGGATCAGAACCGGACATATTATAAGTTGATCAGCAGTGTGATCGATGAAGGACAAAAGCGTGGCGAGATCTTGGATGAAGTCCCGGTGAGCGAACTGGTCAGATATTATTCCATGTGCGAAAGGGCTCTGGTTTCGGACTGGTGTCTGAATAAGGGAGAGTATTCACTGAGAGAGTATTCGAAAAATGTATGCCGGTCATGCTGGAACATTTTAAAAGATAAAACGATAATAAATACACAGAACCTGCCAATGGCAGGTTCTTATTCTGTAGATCAATGCATTTTCAAAGCAGTATTGCGTCCGGTACCGAAATGATCATTTTTCAGTATTTCAAACGCCTTTTCATAATCTCCTTTCCGCATATATGCAACCATTTTTTTGAGATTTTCATTTGTCTTTGGAATTCTCATTCCGTTGCGGATGGAGTATTGTCCGATACGGATGAGTTCAGACAGATTATTTTCATAGATCCGGTTGATCCGTTCATTATCCAAATACTGATAATCTCCATATGCATTGCGGTATCCGCAATTTCCCATTCGTACAGATCACCGGCAACGGCGCACATGCGCACGATCTTTTCCTCTATGCGGTAAGAATATTCCTCATACCGGCCTGATGTAAAGATAAGATGAAAAGCCGGACCCTCTAATAATTCTCTTAACTGATAGATTTCATTGATATCTTTCTCTGTAATTTCTTTCACCGTCATAGATTTATAATAATCAGAAACGATCAGTCCTTCGACTTGCAGCATTTGGATCGCAGTACGGACCGGGCTGCGGCTCATCCCCAGTTCTTTGGTGAGCATGGCTTCGGTGAGAACCATGCCCGGAGGATAGGTAAGATTCATAATATTTTCTTTGATTGTCTCATAAGCCTGTGTGGCAAGAGACGAACTCTTTTCTGCCATGTCGGATTCCCCCCTTTTGGTATACGTCCCAGAAAAAATGGATGTGGAGATAAAAGTATACATCTTTTATATTTGTATACAAATTATAACGTGCTTTTAAAGAAAATTCAAGGTTATGTGTTGACTTTTTTGAAAAGGAGTGTTATAGTCACAGTAGAAATGATTTGTATACAAATTAAAAAACGTATACAAATAGCACATGAAGAATATCCATTACAAATCATAAATCATCATTCATGCGCTGGAACAATTAATAAGACAATATCATATTGGAAAAGGAAGGTAATTAAGGATGAAATTAGGATTTATTGGTACAGGTAACATGGCATCAGCAATCATGGGTGGAATTATTAAGAATAATGTAATTCCTGCAGAAGAGATCATCGGAGCAGATCTTTTTGCACCTGGAAGAGAAAGAGCGCAGAAAGAATATGGAATCAATGTAACAGCAGATAATAAAGAAGTTGCTTCAAAAGCAGAGACAATTATCCTCTCTGTAAAACCTCAGTTCTATGCAAGCGTAATCGCAGATATCAAAGATGTAGTAACAGACAACCAGATTATCATTACAATTGCACCTGGTAAGACACTTGCATGGCTTGAAGAACAGTTTGGAAAAGAAGTAAAGATTGTCCGTACAATGCCTAACACACCGGCTATGGTTGGAGCAGGTATGACAGCCGTTTGCCCGAATGAGCACCTTACAGAAGATGAGATCGCATATGTAAAGAGTCTTCTGGAAAGCTTCAGCCGCGCAGAGATCGTTCCGGAGCGTCTGATGGATGTTGTGACAGCAGTAAGCGGAAGCTCACCGGCATATGTATTCATGCTGATCGAAGCTATGGCAGACGCAGCAGTTTCAGGCGGAATGCCAAGAAAACAGGCTTATCAGTTTGCTGCACAGGCAGTTCTCGGAAGCGCAAAGATGGTTCTGGATACAGGAAAACATCCTGGAGAATTAAAAGATATGGTTTGCTCACCGGCAGGAACAACAATTGAAGCTGTTCGTACATTAGAAGAACTTGGATTCAGAAGTTCTATCATCGAAGCAATGAAAGTCTGCGAAGAGATGTCCAGAAGTTTATAATCAATATATTTAAATAATAAAAATATCTATACGGAGCAGGAATTACAGAGAAGTTGTAGTTCCTGCTTTTTGTGTTGTCTATTCGTATTTGGGAAGAATTGTGTTAGAATAACATTTAGAAGAAAACAGGACAGGTGAATAAAAGATGAAAAAAGAACTGGATTATTTTATGATTGATGGAGAATTTGGCGGAAATCAGGACTGGTTTACCAATATTGTTATGAATGTCGGAGGATGCGGGGCAGCAACGGCCTGTGACAGTTGCATCTATCTGGCAAAATACAAAGGAATGAAAGAACTATATCCATTTGATCTGGAACAGATGGATAAAGAAGCCTATAAAAAATTCAGCCAGCTTATGAAGCCGTATATACGGCCGAGAGTTCAGGGAGTGAAAAAGCCTGAGTGGTATATCGGGGGATTGGAAAAATATATTTCAGACGTGAATAAAAGATGTGGAACAGATTACCAGATCCATATGGAAAAATTCGACGGAACAGGAGATGCAGACGAGGCAGAACGTATTATATGCGGACAGATTGATAAAGAACTTCCGGTTCCGTATCTGATGCTCCGTCATTTGAATACTGAAAAATATAAAGATTTTATCTGGCACTGGTTTCTGGTGGTCGGATATGAAAAAGAGGAGCATGAAACATGGATTGATGTGGCTACTTATGGGGAAAAAGTCCGTTTGAACCTGAAAGATCTGTGGAAAACCGGGTGTGAAGAAAAGGGTGGAATCGTAGTGTATGAGATAAAAGAGCAGAAAAAGAATTAAAAGAATTAAAAGAATTAAAATGACCAAATTTCATATTTTTTACACATGTTTAAGTTATAATTATTCATAATCGTGAAAAAGTAAAAGAAAAGGTGGGACAGAAAAAGTGAAAAAGCGAATCATGACTGCAGGAATGTTAGCTATGATACTTGCGGTGGGAATAACAGCGTGCACAAAAGCAGATAACACAACCAAAACAGAGAACACTTCCACTTCGGAATCAGATGGGAAAAAAGAACAGAAGAAATCGGATAACGAAAAAAATGTAATGACTACAGAACAGAAAAAGATCTACGAAAAGATCAAGCTGACCTATAAAGAGGAAGAACAGAAAAAAGTTGCGGAAGAATTAGAGAAAAAGAAAGCGTCACAGGATTATAATCTGAACAATATGCTGATTGAATATAATCCATTCGGAACCAATACACAGTCACTGTATGTATATTTTAAAACGGATGCAGCGGTAAAGATATCCTACATGATCCATGTAAAAGACGATGGCATTTCTGATTTCAGCAGAGATGTATATCAGGATGAGGAGTATCAGACAGAACATGAATTTCAGGTGATTGGCTGATTCCGGATACGGAGAATACAATTACCTTTTATGTGACAAATGAAGATGGGTCTACAAATACAAAGGAAATCGTATACGAAATGGGAAGCCTGTACGGAGAGGAAAAGGTACAGCTTGATACCGATATAAAACAGAGTGCGGATCAGCTGGAAGACGGACTTTATGTGATATTAGGCAATGACAGCAGTTCTATGGATTTCATGTATTATTATGATAACAGCGGAGTATTAAGAGGTGAGGTGCCGCTTCTTGGCTACAGAAGCAACAGGCTGATCTTTGACGATAATTTCATGTATTACAGTATTTCTGAGAAGAAGATGGCACAGGTGAACCGTCTCGGACAGGTGACAAAGGTGTATAGTCTTGGCGATTACAGTCTGCATCATGATTATGTGTTTGATGAAAATGGCAATATGCTGATCCAGGCAACGGATACCACACGGGACAGTGTGGAGGATATCGTGTTGAAGCTGGATGTGAATTCAGGTGAAGTGACAAAGGTACTGGATCTGGGAGACTTGCTTGGTGATTATAAGAAGACTTGTGTGAAGAATTCCTCGGATGAGCTGGACTGGATGCATATTAATACGATCCAGTACATGGGAAATGGATCCGTGCTGTTAAGCTCCAGAGAGACGTCTACGATCATTAAAGTGGACAACCTTTATGATGAACCGTCGATCGCTTACATGATCGGTGAGAAGGATTTCTGGGAGGATACATCCTACGTAAGTTGTCTGCTGAATAAAAAAGGCGATTTTACAATCCAGGGCGGTCAGCATACAATTACATATGAGACGGATGAAAGCCTTGCGGATGGACAATATTATCTGTATATGTTTAATAATAATATCGGAATCAGCGAGACAAGACCTGATTATGACTGGTCTTCCATCGGACTTAAGACCAGTTCGGCAGTGGACGAAAAGAATTCCAAATATTACAAATATCTGGTAGACGAAAATGAAGGAACATTTGACTGGTAGATTCATTTAAGTTCCATATTCCGGATACGTCAGCAGTGCGCAGGATATTGGGGATAACGTGCTTACAGATTCCGGACTGAAAGGAACGTTTACGGAATATGATGAGGATCATAAGGCGATCGCAACATATAAGATGGATTATGAAAAATTCATTTACCGTGTATTTAAGTATAATTTGAAGGATTTTATTTTGGAAAAAGTGAATAATCCATAAAAATCATATGGAAGTCTTTACGGATAACGATTTATCCGCTAAAATGAAAGCGTCGGTTTTTGCCGGCGCTTTTTGAAAAAGTAGTTAAATTAAGAAAGAAAAGGGGAAAATAGAATGGCAAATCCAATCGTTACAATTGAGATGGAAAACGGAGATATTATGAAAGCAGAACTGTATCCGGAAGTTGCACCGAATACAGTAAATAATTTCGTTTCTTTGGTAAAAAAAGGGTATTATGACGGACTGATCTTCCACCGTGTTATTAATGGGTTCATGATCCAGGGTGGATGCCCGGACGGAACCGGAATGGGCGGTCCGGGATATTCGATCAAAGGGGAATTTGCTCAGAACGGTTTTGCAAATGAACTGGCACATACAGAAGGAGTGCTTTCTATGGCAAGGGCAATGCATCCGGATTCAGCAGGTTCACAGTTCTTTATCATGCATAAAGCAGCACCACATCTGGATGGCTCATATGCTGCATTTGGTAAGATCATCGAAGGCATGGATATTGTGAATAAGATCGCTGAGACAGATACAGATTACAGCGACAGACCACTGGATGAACAGAAGATGAAGAAAGTAACTGTTGATACAATGGGAACAGAGTATCCGGAACCGGAGAAAGCATAAAACGGCGGCAGACAGTAACCGCACAGGTATAAGCAGGCAGAATCATAGCAATCAGGCATACAGCGATCAGATACGTCTGATCGCTGTATGTAAATTTCCAACACATATGACGCGGAGGAAAACGACAGATGGAAATGATCCAGACAGAAAAATTGGTATATGAATATGAAAAACGTGATGAAGAAGGCAATGTGATTGGAACATCGCGTGCTATTGATGAAGTAGATATTGAAGCAAAAGAAGGACAGTTTATAGCAATTCTCGGACATAATGGTTCCGGAAAATCAACTCTTGCCAAGCATCTGAATGCAATTCTGATGCCAACAGAAGGTTCCGTATGGGTGAATGGAAAGAATACGAGTAATCCGGATGAACTTGGAATGTAAGACAGTCGGCGGGAATGGTATTTCAGAATCCGGACAATCAGATCATTGGCACTGTAGTAGAAGAAGATGTGGGGTTTGGTCCGGAGAACCTGGGCGTTCCGACGGATGAGATCTGGCAGCGGGTGGAAGAAGTCTGAAAGCTGTTGGGATGATCGAATATCGGCATCATTCTCCGAATAAGCTTTCCGGAGGACAAAAACAGAGAGTAGCAATCGCCGGTGTCGTGGCAATGGAACCGAAATGCATCGTTATGGATGAGCCGACTGCAATGCTTGACCCGGTTGGAAGGAGAGAAGTCTTAAAGACGGTTCATAAACTTAGAAAGCAGAAGAAGGTCACTGTGATACTGATCACACATTACATGGAAGAAGTAGTAGATGCAGATAAGATATTCGTGATGGATCACGGAAAAGTCGTGATGGAAGGCTCACCGAAAGAGATATTCTCCAAAGTAGATGAATTAAAGAGTTACCGGCTGGATGTGCCGCAAGTGACGATTCTGGCAGATGAACTCAGAAAACGCGGACTGGATATTCCGAAAGGGATTCTGAGAAAAGAAGACTGGTAGAGGCAGTGGAACGTTTGACAAGTGAAAATGGTGAGAAGAAATGACAGACATTGCAATTAAGATAGAACATTTGAATTATATATACAGTCCCGGGACTGCATATGAAAAACATGCACTCAGAGACATTTGTCTGGAAATCCCACATGGAGAATTTGTGGGGATAATCGGGCATACTGGATCAGGAAAGTCGACACTGATCCAACATCTGAACGGCCTGGTAAAGGCAACAGATGGTGCATTATATTATAATGGAGAAAACATTTACCAAAATGGGTATGATATGCGTGCACTCCGTAATCAGGTCGGACTGGTATTTCAGTATCCGGAGTACCAGTTGTTCGAGATCGATGTACTGACAGATGTGTGTTTTGGTCCGAAGAATCAGGGACTGAGCAAAGAAGAGTGTGAAAAGCGTGCGCTGGAGGCATTGAACTGGTAGGGTTAAAAGAAAAATATTATAAATCTTCTCCATTTGAGCTCTCGGGCGGACAGAAACGAAGAGTAGCGATTGCCGGAGTTCTGGCAATGCATCCCAAGGTCCTGGTTCTTGATGAGCGACGGCGGGGCTTGATCCGAAGGCAGAGATGATATTCTGGATCAGATCGCATATCTTCATAAGCAGAGCGATATGACAGTGATTCTGGTGTCGCATAGCATGGAAGACATTGCGAGATATGCGGATCGGATCGTTGTGATGAACAAGGGGGCAGTGATGTATAATGGCACACCGAAAGAGGTGTTTGCGCATTATCAGGAGTTGGAGAAGATTGGTCTTGCAGCTCCGCAGGTAACATATATCATGCACGACCTGAAAGAAAAAGGTTTACCAGTAAAGGTAAATGTGACGACTGTGAAAGAAGCAACAGATGAGATTATGCGGCACTGGAGAAGAAGATATGATAAGAGATATAACAATCGGACAATATTATCCGGCAAAGAGTGTGTTACACAGATTGGATCCAAGAGTAAAGCTGGTGGGAACGCTGCTCTACCTGATCTCACTGTTTTTATTCAACAGTATTCCGGGATACGTGATGACGACGTTGTTTCTGATCCTTGTTATCAGGATATCAAAAGTACCGTTTTCTTTTATTGTAAGAGGGTTAAAACCGGTCATCATGCTTTTGATGATCACGGTGTTGTTCAACTTATTTCTGACGAGGGATGGAGCAGTGTTGTTCCATGCATGGATTTTCACGATCACAGAAGGCGGTCTCAGGACAGCGGTATATATGGCAATCCGGCTGATCTATCTGATCATCGGTTCGTCACTTATGACATTTACAACGACCCCGAATGAACTGACAGATGGAATTGAAGAATTACTCGGACCACTGAACAAGATTCGTGTTCCAGTACATGAGATTGCAATGATCATGTCAATCGCACTCCGCTTCATCCCAATCCTCCTGGAAGAGACGGATAAGATCATGAAAGCGCAGATCGCAAGAGGTGCCGATCTTGAAAGCGGCAATATGATCCAGAAAGCAAAGAGTATGATTCCGATTTTGGTTCCTTTGTTTGTGTCTGCGTTCCGGAGAGCGAATGATCTGGCGATGGCAATGGAGGCAAGATGTTACCATGGTGGTGAGGGACGTACGAAGATGAAGCCGTTAAAATACTGTAGGAAAGACAGAATAGCTTATATTACTGTAATTGCGTATGTGGTTCTCGTTGTTTTAATCGGAAGATTTGTACCACTGCATATATGGATATTTTAGAGGATAAGCGACAGTTATGCATCAGAAATGGGACGGGGAAAACTCCGTCCCTGATTTATTCCGGGATATGATCACGTGAAAGGAAAGAAAAATATCATGAGAAGAATCAGAATCTTTGTAGCATATGACGGGACGAATTACTGCGGCTGGCAGATCCAGCCGAATGGAATTACAATAGAAGAAAAACTGAATAAAGCGTTAAACAGACTTACCGGAGAAGACATCCGGGTTATCGGGGCAAGCCGTACGGATTCCGGAGTGCATGCGCTTGGCAATGTGGCAGTATTTGATACAGAATCTCCGATTCCGCCGGAAAGATTTTCCTATGCATTAAATCAGAGGCTTCCGGAAGATATTGTGGTAGTAAAGTCAGATGAAGTGCCGCTTGACTGGCATCCGAGATATCAGGATAATATTTCTAAAACATATGAGTACCATATTTACAATGCACAAATGCCGAATCCATTAAAGACACGATATTGTACATTTGTATCGTTTCCGCTGGATATCGGTGCAATGAGAGAAGGAGCCAAATATCTGATCGGAGCGCATGATTTTGTGAGTTTTTGTAATATCCGAACCAATACACAGGATACAGTGAGAACAGTATATGTCTGACGATTGAAAAAAAGATGATGAGATTGTGCTGAGAATCACAGGAAATGGATTTTTGTACAACATGGTCCGCATTATCGCAGGTGTCCTGATCCGGGTCGGCAGAGGGTTCTATACTCCGGAAAAAGTAAAAGAGATTCTGGAAGCCAAAGTCCATACTTCAGAAGGGGCCACAGCATTGCCAAACGGACTGGTATTGGTAAAAATAGATTATAAATAATCAATGAATAGTCGGCATTTTAGACAATATACAGAAAAAAATCGGAATAACATACAAAAATAAAAAAAACCGCCATAAAAAGACAAGAATATGTTAAAATACATCTGTCCAGCATAAAGTTGAGAAAGCTGGACGGAAGGAGAAAAATTATGGAAATGTTATTGTATCTCGTTCCGGTATTTGGAATCCTTGGACTGCTCTTTGCAGCTTATCTGGCAGCAAGAGTAGGAAGACAGGATGCCGGAAACGACAGAATGAAAGAAATCGCCGCAGCGATCAGTGATGGTGCGCAGGCATTTCTGACGGCAGAGTACAAGATTCTGGTTATTTTCGTTGCGGTATTATTCGTACTTATCGGATTCGGAATCGGTAACTGGATTACTGCTGTATGCTTTGTAGTAGGAGCTTTATTCTCAACGCTTGCAGGTTTCTGCGGGATGAAAGTTGCTACAAAGGCAAATGTAAGAACTGCGAATGCAGCAAAAGAAAAAGGAATGAACAAAGCACTCTCAATTGCATTCTCCGGTGGAGCTGTGATGGGTATGTGTGTAGCCGGTTTTGGGGTATTTGGTGTCAGCATCATTTACATCCTGACTAAAAATGTTGATATTATTACAGGCTTTAGTTTAGGAGCTTCTTCCATTGCTCTGTTTGCACGTGTTGGTGGTGGTATCTACACAAAAGCTGCCGATGTAGGAGCCGATCTTGTTGGTAAGGTAGAAGCAGGTATTCCGGAAGATGATCCGCGTAACCCGGCTGTTATCGCCGATAATGTAGGGGATAACGTAGGTGATGTTGCAGGTATGGGAGCAGACCTTTTTGAGTCTTATGTAGGAGCCCTTGTATCGGCACTGACACTTGGAATCGTATATTATAAAGCTGAGGGAGCTATCTTCCCACTCCTGATCGCAGGACTTGGACTTGTAGCTTCTATCCTCGGAACATTTTTTGTAAAGGGTGACGAGAATTCCAATCCACATAAAGCATTAAAGACAGGTTCTTATGTAGCAAGTGTATTGGTACTGATCGTATCTTGTGTATTCAGTAAAGTATTCTTTGGAGATTTTAAAGCAGCGATTGCTATCGTAGCCGGTCTGATCGTGGGACTTCTGATCGGTATCATCACAGAAGTATATACATCCGGAGACTACAAATCAGTGAAAGAAATTGCAGAACAGTCAGAGACGGGATCTGCAACAACCATCATCAGTGGTCTTGCAGTAGGTATGAAGTCTACAGCAATTCCGATTCTTCTGATCTGTGTCGGTATCTTTGTTGCATACCAGACATGCGGACTTTACGGTATCGCACTTGCTGCTGTAGGAATGCTTTCTACTACCGCTATTACAGTAGCTGTAGATGCTTACGGACCAATCGCTGACAATGCCGGTGGTATTGCAGAGATGTCTGAACTGGATCCACATGTTCGTCAGATCACTGATAAACTGGATGCCGTTGGTAACACAACAGCAGCTATGGGTAAAGGTTTCGCTATCGGATCTGCAGCCCTGACAGCGCTTGCCCTGTTTGTATCTTATGCAGAGGCAGTACATCTGAAGACAATTGATATCCTTGACTCACGTGTAATCATCGGAATGCTGATCGGTGGAATGCTTCCATTCTTATTCTCAGCTATGACAATGTCATCTGTATCAAGAGCAGCATATCAGATGATTGAAGAAGTAAGACGTCAGTTCAAGACAATGCCTGGAATCATGAAAGGTACAGAAAAGCCGGATTATAAATCAATGCGTTGCGATCTCAACAACAGCAGCATTAAAAGAGATGCTGGTTCCTGGTGTTATGGCAGTGCTTGCACCACTGGTAGTGGGAATCCTTCTTGGACCTTCCGCACTTGGCGGACTTCTTGCAGGAGCACTCGTAACAGGTGTTATGATGGCAATCTTCATGTCCAATGCAGGTGGAGCATGGGATAATGCTAAGAAATATATCGAAGACGGTAACCACGGTGGAAAAGGAAGTGAAGCTCATAAAGCAGCTGTAGTCGGAGACACTGTTGGTGATCCATTCAAAGATACGTCAGGACCTTCTATTAACATCCTGATCAAACTGATGACAGTTGTATCACTGGTGTTCGCACCATTGTTCCTGTCAATTGGCGGATTGTTATAGGAAGAAGCATAAAAATGAAAAGAGGTATCTGTACCAAAGTGATGTGTACAGATATCTCTTTTCGTTTTATGTATTCGGAAGAATTTTTATGGATGATTTATAGAAAGTTGAGAAAAATAATAGAATTGAGGGACTGGCAACCCCCAGCTGTTTGTGATAATATATGTGTCGGGACTTTTATTAATGTTTGAAAATAGATAGAAAAGAGGCAATAAAGATGACAAAAGTAGATATTATTTCAGGATTCCTCGGAGCAGGAAAAACTACATTTATCAAAAAGCTGCTCAGCGACGTATGGGCAGGAGAGAAACTTGTATTGATTGAAAACGAATTTGGTGAGATCGGTATTGATGGAGGATTCCTGAAAGATGCAGGAATCGAGATTACAGAGATGAACTCAGGATGTATCTGCTGCACCCTGGTAGGTGATTTCAGCAAAGCACTGGTAAAAGTACTGGACGAGTATCATCCGGATCGTGTTATCATCGAGCCGTCGGGAGTAGGTAAATTATCCGATGTACCAGAGCAATCGAGGCAGTAGAGAAAGATGCAGATATCGAGATCGATGGAAGAATCACTGTTGTAGATGGTAAAAAAGCGAAGATGTACATGAAGAACTTGGAGAATTCTTCAAAGATCAGGTAGAGCATGCATCTACAATTGTTGTGAGCCGTACACAGATGATGACTGATGAAAAGGTAGAAGAGTGCGTGCACACACTTCGTGAGGAAAATGCAGAAGCAACCATCATCTCCACTCCATGGGATGAACTTGGAAGAGAAGCAATCAGCCATGCATTGACAAAGGGAGCTGAGATTGAGAGCCTGTTTGAAGAACATGGAGATCACGACCATTGTGACCACGATCATCATGATCACGATCACGACCATTGTGACCATGATCACCATGACCACGATCATGATCACTGCGATCACGACCATCATGATCACTGCGATCACGATCATCATGACCACGATCATCATGACCATGATCATGATTGCTGCTGTGGACACGATCACGATCATCACCACCATCATCATGCAGATGATGTGTTTACAAGCTGGGGCAAAGAGACTGTTCATAAATATACCGAAGAAGAACTGGATTATCTGCTGAAAGCGTTGTCGGAGACCACTTCGTATGGAACAATCCTTCGTTCAAAAGGTATCATTCAGATGACAGACGGAGGATGGAAACAGTTTGATTTAGTACCGGAAGAATACGAAGTAAGAGAAGGTCAGCCGGATTATACAGGACGTATCTGCGTAATCGGAACAGATCTGAAGGAAGAAGAACTTCTGAAGTTATTCCACGTATAAGACAGGAAATAGAGAAAGAAAAGGAAAGAGGTGCGGGTATGGCAACACCTATGTTTATCGTCACGGGATTCTTGGACAGTGGTAAAACCACCATGATAAAAGATACCCTGATGGAACAGGAATGGATCGAACCGGGACTTACACTGCTGCTTCTCTGTGAAGAAGGAGAAGAAGAGTATCCGGAAGAATATTTGAAAGAAAAGAATATGGCAGTTCTGAAAATTGAAGAATTCGAACAGCTGAACACTGTATTTTTCAAAAACTGTGAAAGAAATTATCATCCGGCACAGATCGTTATTGAATATAACGGGATGTGGAAACTGGAAGATCTGCTTTCAATCAGATATCCAAGAAGCTTCGAGCTGCAGGGCGTATATTCAACCGTTAATGGTATGACATTGGATATGTATCTGATGAATATGAGAAATATGCTGATGGAACAGCTGACAGAATCAGAACTGATCGTTGTAAACCGCTGTGCAGACGGCGTTAACAGATCAGGATTCAGACGGGCACTGAAAGTGCAGAACCCGATGGCACAGCTCCTTTTTGAAGATATGCAGGGTAAGATCATAGAACCGTCTGAAGAAGATCTTCCATATGACGTAAAAGGTGATAAGATTGTGCTGGACGATGTTGACTTGGAGTATGGTATGTGGATGCATATGATCATCCGGAATTATATCTTCATAAAGAGATTGATTTTAAAGGACAGATCTTTCGGCCAAAGGGGATGCCGGACAATATGTTCGTTCCGGTCAGAGAGATCATGACCTGCTGTGCGGACGATGTACGTTATTACGGATATCCATGTAAGGCAGAAATGAAAATTGATGCAAAGACAAAATCCTGGATGCAGATCCGTGCAAGATTCGAGTACGAGGCAGTAAGTTCCTTTGGAAACAAACAGCCGGTATTGTATCTGATCGATATGGAACCAGCCGCAGAGCCGGAAGATAAGGTTGTGTATTTAGGGTAATTGGGATTTAATTTATTAACTGGGAAGCGGCCTCTCAGCCTTGAAGGAAACAATAGAATAAGGCTTCTTGTTCAGGTTCCATACCATAAGAAACACTAAGAGAGTCAGAATCACCTAAAAGCAA